>Ga0247611_10002051_pt1 | contig 34026 bp, 50 predicted proteins | sample 177DNAGHGhighgp2_FD_192422 | JGI IMG/M metagenome (GOLD analysis project Ga0247611, IMG submission 192422) | Sheep rumen microbial communities from Palmerston North, Manawatu-Wanganui, New Zealand - 1770 DNA GHGhigh gp2 | ecosystem: Host-associated > Mammals > Digestive system > Stomach > Rumen... | reverse complement strand
GTAGATAACGACTTAAAAGATCAGTACAAAAAATATCACACTTTTTAAGCATAAAACTATTGACTTTTGAGCTTATGTTTGCTATGATGAAAGTATAAACAGCGACAGTCAGCGACAATTACATTAAAAAGTTGCGACAAAAACGACGTTAAACTGGTCGGGGTACTAGCTCATTTGGTAGAGCGCTTCCATGGCATTACCAAGCTAGGCCAATTCTTATAACCCTCTAGTTTAACTAGGGGGCATTTTTGTAGCTTATCGGGGTTATCTATCAGCAAGTTGATAGCTCCGTAGGCTCAGTAAACAACTACGGCTTGCCAGTTTAGGAAGCTTAACAATTAGGAACAGCGAAAAATAACGCTCAAGAGGCCAAACACCGTAAAAAGTAGTTTAGATAGACGGTAGCAGCGGCCACGAGAGCTATTCCGCCCTAGATTCGAGGGGTTCAACCCAGATGCGAGGTTCGTATAGTACCTTAGCACAATTTGTATAACGTGAGTTGTATTGAGATCAGCATTAGAAAAGCTTTTTGATTATAGATGTCGCAATCTTATTATTCATAACCATCTTAGTTTCTGGACTCCTCAAACCTAGGGCGGACTTATCAAAATAATTAAGTTCGCCGTTCATAGCTAGAGGCTAGCCATAAAATACGTTTCAAAAATAAATCTTTCCTTCACTTTTTGAAAAATCTGCACACTCAAAACAATTTTGCATCTCCGCAAAAGTTTCTTCTGCTAACCTCTGGCTACGAGCGGCGAAAGAATGAGAGGTTATATGAAAAGAAAAGAAAAATTAGTTATCGCAGCATTAGTAGCACTTATCGCTAACGCAGTTATCGCCGTCGGGATCATAAATAACGCCGGCATATCTAGCGACGAATCTAACTGCTTCAAAGCACCGAACGGAGTAGAAGTATGTCGCTAGTCATAAATAAAGATAGGTTTACAAAAGTAGCCCTTAGCTTCGTAGAGCCAATGCAGGACTACGACAAGGACGAGATAGTAGCACAAACGGCAACCGAGCTAGCAAGGTTATTCCATAACGAGCTAGTCGAAGAAATGCCAGCAGACGAAGAACTAGAACTTAGGCGAATCTTTAAGACTATCGCCTGGAACGCTATCGACTGGACAAGGCTTAACCGCAAGGCACACCCGGACGAGTACGCCGATAGCTCCTGGCGCATGGCTGAAGAAATCGCGCAGATGGAGGTAAACCTATGAGCAAGATCAAAAACTCTGTATGGGAGCGAATCGAAGAAGGCGAGGACATAACGTCAGACGAGAAAGGAAACGAAAATGGCAGATAGCAACATTATCAACAACAGCTCTAAGGCGTACGGTTACAACTACGCAAGCTTAGGGGATATAGCAAGGGCTGGACACACAATACCGAAAATGCGAATCAAGCCAACAGATAACGGCGAGTTCGTAGAATATCTGGACGATAAAGGCGAATGGCAGATAGGGGCTAAAGTCGTCGTGCCGGATATGAAAGGTAGCAACGACGCGCAGGCTTATGGCGCAGCACTAACATACGCAAGGCGCTACACAGCACTACTCGCACTACAGCTAGTATGCGACGACGATACGAAGGTAGAAACAGCCGACGCAGAAACGCGCCAGTATAACGAGCAGCGCAAAGCTAACCGGCTAAGCTTCGACGATATTCGAGAACATCTTAAGACGCTAACAACGAGCGCGGCAGTGAATGCGTACGCGAACGAGGTAAGCAAAGCCTATCCTAACCCAACGGATAAGCAACGCTACGCAATTCAAACAATGTTCGCAGAACGCCGGGAGGACATATTAAACGGCACTAGAGCGAAACAGTAAAACGAAACGTCGAGGGTACTGAGAGATACCCTCGACTAACAAAGCTATAGATTATTCAAACGAGAGAGGTAAACAAAATGCAAATGCTATCAGAACAAGAGAGCCAGAGGCTCGCAGACGAGATCGCTAAACTAAACGGTCGCAAAATCGAAGTTAAATACGTCGAACATGTACAAGTCGTAGAGGTAAAGAAAAAATAGGTCGGTGGTGCTTGCCGAGATTATAAAGCCCACCCTTTTAATACGCCTCCGGCAAGTTAAATGTCATAAACGCAGCCATCAACCTCTCATTTCATGTGCCTGGCTTAATATAGCCACTTCGTATTCGGCCATGAACAGCCAGGCGCACTAGGTAAGCATAAAGGAGGTATTATGCAAGCGAAAGACGCACTTAAAATGACGCTCGACGATAAACGCCGGAAACGTCAAGACGAACTTAATTATCGTACGGATCTGATAGGGGCTATCTTCATGATGGTAGTAGGCGTAGGACTTACCGTACTTATCGTAGCATGCGCAATAGCGGCAATAGCGGAGTTAGCAAAATGAACGACGTAGAACGAGCAATAGGCTGCTGCTACGAAGCTGCCGATAAAGACTGGAAACTTATAGCGGAACGCCGAATCGCAGAACTAGCGCTACGCAAAACACCATTCACCAGCGAAGATATTATCCGCTATCTCGAATATAGAGGCCTAGAAACGCCAGATATGCGCGCTCTAGGCGGTATATTCCTCAAATACTCGAAAGCGAACGAGATAAAGCAAGTAGGCTGGAAAACTGCCACAAGAAAAGATAGGCACTATGCGCCGATCCGAGTATGGAAAGGGGCGAACGCATAACCCTAAAAAGAGCGGTTTACCGCTCGCTCCCTAACGATAGGCAAAACTATAAGGGCGCTAAAATATCAACTTTAACAATAATAACTTTAACAAAAGAGTATGTTTGATATGAACTCTGGAACTAAGGCTAAAACGTTAAATTGTAAGATTCCGAGCGCTTGGAACTATACGCGTTGTCGTTAGGGAGGGGGCTATAAACCCCTAAATGGTGTCTTAAACCAATCGCACTAGCGAATGTTAGCGCGAAAAACTGCGGCTGGGGCAACCTAGCGAGTCGCTACGGCGGATGTCCAAATCTTATCTAGGCCGGTATACGAGGCCGGCCTAGAACAGCAGAAAGGAGAATATGAAAGTATGTAAAGAATATGACGTGCTAGAAGGCGTAGAAAACAAGCAGAGCGGCAAGACTCTATACGCTCTCAAGGCGACTGGAAACTACCAGATATGCGAGGACGACGGCGAACTTATCGACACAACCGACGAAGGCCACATACAAGCGCTTATACACTATTACAAGCAAAGGGGGCAAGATGCTGTACGAAGCTAAGGACGGCTCAAAATATCGCCTCGTAAGCTCAGAAGTGATACTCAGAGGCGGCCGGATAGCAAAAGTCTACTACTTTATCGGAGAAGATCAGCCACTAAAACGCTTCACAAAATATGCAGATAAGCTGCCGGACGAATACGAGATATACGAAACGAAAACTAAACCGCTAGTTAGAAAGAAAAGATAGCCAGCGTTTACGCGCTGGACTGCCACATCTACTTTGGTCGGAAGATGCGGCTGACAATGCGTAAGCACTCCCCAGGAACTCTGCACTCGCTATGCCTGGGGAGAAAGTCAAGGAGGTAACGATGGGCGATAAAAAGTTTAACAATATCGGCTACAAGCGAGAGGTAGAGCGAGGCGGCGAGCTATCCTATTGGATCGCACTCGACCGTAGACGAGAAAAGGCTCTAAAAGAGCTAGAGAAACAAAAGTATAAAAAGGAGGTAGCCAAAAATGGCAGGAACGAAAGCAGGCGGCCAGAAGGCGGCAGCGACAACTAAAAAGAAATACGGAAAAGGTTTTTACGCAGAAATCGGACGCAAGGGAGGGCAAAACGGCCATACCGGCGGCTTCGCATCTAACCCAGAGCTAGCAAAAGAAGCAGGACGTAAAGGGGGCAAGATTAGCAAGAGGGGTAAAGCTAAAAAATGAAGAACCACAAGCTAGAGAATATCTGCCTCGGTATTTTAGCCGGCGCAGCGTTTATCGTAGTAGCGGTACTTATTACACTAGCGGCCATGCCGCCAAAAGTAAGCTATAAAGGCCACAACTACAGCCTAAAGTGCGTAGTAGAGCTACGCAAGAACCCATTAGCAGAATGTAAAGAGGGCGGAACATGGAAAAGAAAATAGAATTATCGCCAGAGAATAAAGCTATTGCCGACAAGGCAGCAGAACTTATTGTAAGAGATTATGGCGAAGTTTTACGCAGACTAGCAGAAGAAGATAAAGAGGACGCTAAATATAGAAAGAAGATCACGAAGTAATGGATATTGTAGAACTTTATATCGAGAAAAGAACCGCCGAGCTAGAAAACATGCTTGAGCTTTACTATCTAGCAGACAAAAGCTACCCTATCGAGCTACTTAGCAGAGTAGACGAACTAGCGCGCCTTAAGAGTAAGTTAGAGGAATACCAAGATGTCAAAGAGGCTGACAGCTAAACAGGAAACCTTCGTAGCGGAAGTAGTAAAGAATGGCGGAAACGCAACAGCAGCAGCGCAAGTAGCATATCCTAACGCGACTTACGGCACATGTAAAACTATCGGCTGGCAAAATATGACTAAGTATGACCTAGCTAAAGCCATAAGAGAGGAGTTTAGCAAACAAGGGGTAACACTTGAGAAGGCCGTAAAACCTATCGTAAAAGGCCTAGAAGCTAAAGATAAAGAAGGCAACGACGACTTAACTAAGCAGCTCATGGCGCACGATAGATGGCTTAAGGCAAGCACACTAGATAAAGACGACGGCTTGCAGCTTAACATAGAGAACGCTACAGGCATCGAGATAACTTTTAAGAACTTAGGAGGCACAAATGAGGGTACACCAGGAAGTAATGCGTAAAATGCGCGCGTATGCGATTAAGCAGGCCATATCAGAGATTAAGGATATCGAGGATAAGCAGACGGTAGAGTATATCGCCAAGCGCCATGGCTTAGGCTACGGCGAACTAAAACAAGCTTATACGAGGGCCAAAAATGAAGCCACGCAATAAGAAGACAGGCGGACTCGCAAACATAATTGGCGAGCAGGACTTCTCCCGAGTCTATACAGATGCAGGTTGGGCTGATTATGACTCACTCGCCGAACTATGCGAAGAGGAGGAAGAATGAAAAGGCTAAATCTATATCAAATAACTGACCTGCTCAACTACCTCGCCGACAACTGCTACGAAGATGAAGCGGAAATCAAAGCAGTGAACATGACGCTGAAAGTTCTAGGCTATAATGGGATGTTTAGATATAACGAAGAGCGTGGCTCAGTCGTATGGAGCGGCTCTATGAAGGAGGAAGAATGAAGAAAGCTGAAGAATCCCTACAACTTGCAGTAGCAGATCATATCGTAACTAACTACCCAAATGTCTTGTTCAGGACTGATGCAGGTGGTATTAAGCTCCCTATCGGTTTAGCAAAGAAGCTTAAGGACATGAACGGCGGCCGTAGAGGCTGGCCGGATATGTTTATCGCCGAGCCGAGAGTAAAAAGCTTCCCGAACGTGTATCATGGCCTCTTTATCGAGCTTAAAAAAGAAGGTACACGCATCTTCAAGAAGGACGGAACGCTCGTATCTGATGCTCATATCCGCGAACAGTACGATATGCTAAATGATCTACGCGCCAGAGGATACGCCGCCGAGTTCGCTTGCGGCTTCGACGAGGCCAAAAAGCTTATCGACGACTATATGAGAGGCGAATATGCGCACGCTGACTAGAAACGAACGCCGAGCTATCAAGCTAGAACTCCGCAAGAGTAAGTTTAGCTTTGAGAAACTCCGCATACTTATCGACTGTAAAGAATACGACAAGAAGTTATGGTTACTAGGCCTTAGCATTTTTGACGACAAAGACGGCAAGTCGCAGCGCATTTGCGTACCGTTTAAGACCGAGCCGGATATGGCGAGGATAAGAGAACAACTAGAAAACTACCCGGCAAGCGTATTTCTAGCGCCGGTTATGGAGAAGGACGAGTGATAGAGTTATACAACGCAGACTGCTACGAGAAGCTAAAAGATATACCGGACGGAAGCGTCGACCTGGTAATTATAGATCCGCCGTACGATATCCACGCCGGCTTCGGCGGCGGTATAATGAAAGGCCCGGATAAAGAATACCTAAACCAGATAAAAGGTATGTCTAACGGCTTCAGAGAAGATACGCTAAGGCAGCTATGCCGCGTTATGAAAAAGATAAACTGTTATATCTTCTGTTCGAGAAAACAGATACTACCTCTAGTAGAGTTTTTTACTGGCCTATCTTGTAACTGGGAGCTTCTAGTGTGGTGTAAAAGCAACCCTGTGCCTGCCTGCTGTAACAAATACTTATCAGATAAAGAGTATATCTTATTCTTCAGAGAAAAAGGCGTTAAAGTCTTAGGGAGTTTTGAAACGAAGCGGACTTACTATATCACGCCTCTAAACCAGAAGGACAAAAAACTGTATGGACACCCTACGATTAAGCCGCTAAATATCGTAAAAAATCTTATAACTAATTCTTCGCGCCGGGGGGGGGTTATACTCGACTGTTTTATGGGCAGCGGTACTACCGGCGTAGCAGCTAAAGAACTAGGCCGAAGTTTTATCGGTATAGAGATAGACGAAAAATACTATAAGATCGCCGAGAAGCGTATAGCAGAGGCGACGGAGGCAACAGAAAATGAGCCTATTTTACGAAACACTAACGAAGAAGCAAAACCTAGCCTTCAAGGCAAGAAAAAAGGCTTTTAAGAAGAACAAACCTTGCGCTATCTGTGGCCGGATATTCAAGCCGGAGTACATGATGGTAGCGCATATTAAGCCTGTATCAGAGATAGACGACTGGACGGCGCTTTACGATCAGACTAACTGGGAGGTGCGCTGTATCGGCTGCGAGCGAGAACTCAACCGTCAGGCGCAACTAGAGGAGCTAGAACATGGCGAAAACTAAAGTACTCGTACAAATGTCGCACATGAACAATATAGGCGGCATAGAAACGGCCATGTGGCAGCTCGCAAAAGCCTTCAGGAGCGCCGATATAACCTTCCTAGTAAACTCTATCGCAGACGGCGGTAAAGTGGCCCTAGAGCGCCTTAAAACGCTTCACAACGTGATACTAGACGACGAGCTGGACAAAGTATACGAGGCGGACGTAGCCCTTATCTATACGCCTATTATGGTAGACGTACCGTTCGACAATATCCGCGCCAAAAAGATATATCAGTTCGTACATAGCGATATAGGCGGACTTATCGAAAAATACCCGGAGTGGAGCGAGTATAAGTGGGAGCCAGACAAGCACATCTCAAAGGTGTTAGCCGTATCTGATACCGTCCAGAAGGCTCTAAAAGACCACTTCGGAGTCGATAGCAAGATAGTACCAAACATATATACCGGCCCAGACGAACGCCGAGTGTTTTTGTATATGAGCCGAGCGACTAAAGAAAAAGGCCTAGAGCGCACGCTAAAACTGCTAGATATGTTCGACCAGGCAAAAAAGGACTACGTTTTGATTATCTGTTCGAGGGTAGATCCGTACGGCGAGTTATGGCCGATTATAGAGGCCAACCCTCGTATTTTGTATATGCCGTCGAGCATCTATAACGACGTGCTATACCGCTGCGCAGACTATCTAGTCCAGTTATCCGACCTAGAGAGCTGGTGCTACACGCTCAGAGAAGCCATCGCTAACGGAGTGGCGATTCTAGGCAACGATATACCAGAGATAGCGAAGGTCGTAAAGGACGGCGAGAACGGATACCTACTCAAGCCAGACCTATCTAACGTCGACCTAGACAAAATCTTTAACAACGTACCGAAGCCGACCGGCAAGACAGAAGAAGTGCCGGCGATATGGCAAAAGGTTATGGAGGGCAAACTATGAGAGAGTTGAAGTTTAGAGCGTGGGATAAGATACACGAGAAATACAGAGAGCCGATGGTTTATGATATTTTCCACGAAAAAATTGTTGTGCGATTACCAATAGAAACACTCAAAAAAGGCGAGTTCCTGCTTGAGCAATACACGGGCCTAAAAGACAAGAACGGCAAAGAGATATATGAGGGAGATATTATCCAAGAAGAGATAGACTTCAACTCTACAATGACCGACGGCACATTCAAATATATGGTGTATTGGGACGAAGAAGAACTATGCTGGGGTTTGGAGCATATCGGCAACGAATCTATACACAACAAACTTTGGCAGTGTAATTCTAGCACAGAGGTTATCGGCAACATCCATGAAAATCCAGAGCTATTGGAGGGCAAACTATGAGATTCAGCATAATTGTACCGAACTATAACAACGGCCCATGGCTAGACAAGTGCTTAGCGAGCATCGCAAGCCAAAAATACAAAGACTACGAGGTTATCTTCGTAGACGACAAATCGACCGACAACAGCGTACAGATATGCGACAACTGGCTTAACAAGCTGCCGCACGCCTACTGCTTAAAATCTGAGCGCAAACGCTGGAACGGCGGAACACGCAACCTAGGGCTTAACTTCTGCCATGGCGACTACGTGCTGTATCTCGACTCGGACGATACCTTCGCCGACGATATGTGCTTAACAGAGATAGACAAGGCGATTCGAGAGAATAACCGACCGGACTTGGTACGCCTAAGCTACTACTTCTGTAAAGATGGCGAAGAACGCCTGGTAGATCTAGGCCACCAAAACACTATCGCCAGCATAGTTTCGGATATGAACGTGGCCTGCTGGACTAAAGCCGTCAAGAGGGAGCTTATAGTACCATTCCCAGAAAACACGCTCATGGAGGACGTAGCGCAGCATATAGCGCAACTAGACAACGTAAAGACCGTCGCAGCGATAAGCAAGGGCATCGTCAAGTGGAACAGGAACAACACGAATAGCTGCTCAAACAACCTAGAACTACAAAACGGCAAGTGGCGCTCTAGCCTATACCGCTACTACGCAGACCTGCTCGACCTCAGAGTGAACAACCTAGACTGCCAGCTAGAGCTAGAAAAACGACGCTCACAAGCTAGGCAGAACATATTAAACGATAAATACGAGCAATAGGGGAGCTATATGAGCAAGACAGTAAATCTAGTTATACCTGAACAGTTTAAGGAGCTAGCACAACCGAGCAAGCCATGGCGGCATATAGGCTTTTATGGTGGGCGCTCAAGCGGTAAATCTACTACGGTAGCGTTACTACTACTCGTAAAGGCCATGGAAAAGCCGTTGCGTATCTTATGTTGCCGCGAGATTCAAAAATCTATCGCAGATTCGGTGCATAAGCTGTTATCTGACCTTATCAATAAATACGAGTTCGGCGGCTGGACTGTAACGGAAAACACTATCAAATACAAAAACGGCTCGGAGCTTATCTTTAAGGGGGTGCATAATAACACGCAAAGCGTAAAGTCTACGGAAGGTATAGATATATGTTTCGTAGAGGAAGCGCAAAGCATCTCGCAAGACTCTATCGACGTGCTTATACCAACGGTGCGTAAAGAAGGCTCGTTCTTCGTATGGTGCTGGAACCCTCTTACAGAGGAAGACCCAGTATGGGTTACGATAGCAAGCAAGCCAGACGATAGAACCTATATTCGCAAAGTAAACTCTGAAGATATAGAGCAACTACTGCCAGACTCGGTAAAATACGAGCGCGAAAAGATGCGCCGAGATAACCCGGATATGTTCGCTCATGTATGGCTAGGCCAACCGCTCACGAGCAAGACTGGTACAGTGTTCGGCAAGCAGATCGCGCAGGCAGAGATAGAAGGCCGTATCGGCAGCGTACCGTACGACGCAAGCGCAGGCACTTACACCGCTATCGACTTAGGTATAGGCGACTCTACGGCGATATGGTGGTTTCAGATGGTGGGGCAAGAGATTCACTTTATCGACCATTACGAGTCGTCCGGCGAGGAGCTAGGCCACTACCTATCTATCATTAAAAACAAGCCGTACAACTACACTACGCACTTCTTACCGCACGATGCGAAGCAGAGGGAGCTACAAACAGGCATGACGCGCGTAGAGTTCTTCGAGAATAACGGTATACATAATATCGAAGTGCTACGCCCGACAAACTTTCAGCTAGGCCAAGATGATATAAACATGATCGCAAGGCCGAAGTTTAGCAAAGTATGGATAGATAGGGATAAATGCGAGCGCGGCCTTAAATGCTTGCGCGCCTATCACTACGAATACGACGAGAAAAATAAGCTATTAAAAGATAAGCCAGAGCATGACTGGTCTAGCCACTCTAGCTCAGCCTTTATCTACGCACTCATAGCGGCGCAGGAGTCAACCGAGGCGCAGCAAGTAAACGTACAGTTTAAGACTTTCGTACCTAAAGAGTTCAGACAGAAAAAAGACGACGACTGGTTTTAACATAAAATGTGGTATAATAAAGTCAATGGCGATGCGTCGATTACTTCGATGGCAAAAACTGCTAAAAAAGACGACGCAAAAAAATCTGAGGATAAATTACTCGGTAAATACTTAAAAATGTTTACGGAGTCCTGGGAGTATGCCCAGCAAAACTACCATGAAACATGGGAGAATAACTGGAAACTCTACCGCAATATCCGCACAAAACGCAACCACCCAGGCACGATAGAAACTTTTGTACCGATGGTAAACTCTACGGTAAATACTATCGTAGCTACTCTTTTTAACTCGAACCCAACAGTAAAATATATCCCTAACCACCCAGACCAAGAGGCAGATACGGCCGTTCTTAACGAAATCTACCAAGACTTCGCACGCAAGGACGGCTGGGCGCTCAAAAACAAGATAAATGGCCGCCAAGGCGTTATTACAGGCAACTACTGCGCGTACTACGAATGGCAGCCGGACGCAGACGGCGGCTTCGTACACAAGGAGATTATCCCTGTACGCGACATGGTTATTGACCCACAAAGCCACACCGTCGACGACGCACGCTATATCGGCCGTCGCTTCTTCGCTACCAAAAAAGAGCTTAAAGAGGCCCTTATCTACGACGCTAAGACCGGCAAGATGGTAAATCGTTATAAAGATATCGACGAGATTACTTCCGGCGAAGGCGCAGAAGGTGGCGGAACTGTCGATAGCGAGAGCGATAAGGTAAAGAAGGACCAGGCACTCGGCGCCACCGCTCCAGGCAACGCAGATATGGTAGAACTTATCGAAATCTGGACCCCAGAACGCGTAGCCGTTATCGCTAACCGCTCTATCCTTATCGAAGAACGCGAAAACCCTCATTATGCACTTATGCGCTCCAAGTTCGAACAGCGCAAACTAGAACACGAATTACAGCGCGCCCTCGTACTCGAATCTGACGGCATCGACATCGGCGAGTTCGACGAGAAGTTTAACTCTAAGAACGCGCGCCTCCTTCCGTTCGCTCATGGCTGCGAATATCAGGACGTTAGCCTCGTATACGGCTCAAGCGACGTAGACATTATCGCAGACGAGCAAGAGCTTCTAAATACGCTTACAGAGCTTAACGTAGAGGCTATCATGTACCAGCTCTACCCAGAGCGCCAAATCGATCCACGCTACGCTGGCAAAATCGACGATCTTAGCCCAGCGCCAGGCAAGGTATACCCACTCCCAGAAGGCGCAGCTAACTGGCTACCAGCCCCAAATATCCCTACTAACGCCTTCGCAGAGCGCCAAAACATTAAGGCAGAGATTAGAGAATCTGCAAGCGTTTCAGAGGTTAGCAAGGGCATCAGCTCGACTGATAGCATGACTGCTACCGAGATTAAGGCGACCCTCGCACAAGCTGATATACGAATTCAAGAGAAGGCACGCAACCTCGCAGACGGCTTCTTCTTCCAAGAGTGTAAAATCTGCTTCAAACTCTTACAGCTTTATGCAGACGACACCATTATGGTACGCACCGTCGGCGACGCTGGCGTAGAGTGGCAAGAAGTCGATATGTCGCGCTTTATGGGCGATTATACCCCTATGGTGACCCTAGACGTAGAACACCGCCTAGAACAGGCCGAGAAGCAAGAGGCATACACGCAAGCCTATCAAATGATTATCGCAGACCCTACCAATAATCTCATGGCGGCAAAAGAGATTATGTACAAGAAAATGATGCCGGAACTTTCAACCGAAGAAATTAAACGCATTATCACGCCTGCCGAGCAAGCCCCAGTTATGGGCGCTGCTCCGGTCGAGGAAAATATCAACCCTGAAATGCAAGACTTAGCGAGTCAAGATATGATCGCACAAGATATGGGAGTTATGCAAGATGGACAAATGGACGGATACCCACCGGCGCAACTTTAAGCGCTACTGGGAGCAAGAATTAGGCCAAGAATCGCTACAGATTATAAAAGACCTAAAGCAAGCGAAAATCGACCAAGCACTAACCTTAAAAGACGATAAAGAGATAGCGGCCAAAATGCACGAGGCCGCCGGGATAGACGAAGTACTACAGTATATCTTCGCACTAACCAACTAACGACCAACGCACTTTAACAGAGGTAAAATAGCGAGCCAACAACTCGGCTACTACTGGAGTAAAACTATTACTCAAAATCCGGCAATGGGCCGGCGCATCGCCAAAATGCTAGTAGAGCCGAGCTGCTGGTAGCAGATAGCTACCAGAGCAACCATCTAACAATATAAGGAGCGTTCAATGGACGAACAAACTGTAAACGAAGCTCCCCTCTTTGAAGCCTCGGACGTAGAGCCAGTAGCTAATGACGTTACGACCGAACAAGCGGACGATATGGGCAGCTCGGCAGTAGAGGCAACCAATGAGCAAACGACTAGCGAAAATGAAGCTAACGACGAGCCAGCCGCTACTGATAACGCGCAAACTGGCGATGCGATAGACGAGTTTTTGGCGAAAAAAGGTATCAAAGCGGACGACCCGGACGCACTCCGCAAACTCGGCGCTATGTACCAGAATGTCGAAAAAGGCTTTTACAACAAGTCGCAAGAGAAGGCGCAGCTAGAACGCAAGCTAGCAGAAGCCCGTATACCAGAAATACGACCAGATCAAGAGGCATTAAGCGAAGTTCGCGCGATGCGTACAGAGATGAGCGTAGAAAAATGGAAGGCAGGCCGTAACCTGTCGGCGGAGGACGAACAGAAAATGATAGAGTTCGTGCAAACTCCGATTACGGACGCAAACGGCAACGTTCAAGTAAACCCAACGACCGGACAACCGATTACAAAAGGTATGCTCGTATTAAACGGTGTACTTTCCCTAGACGACGTATACGCGCTCTCTGGCGCTGGTAAATTAGAAGTCGATTCCCTTAAAGAGAACCTCCGCAAGGAAGTTCAAAAAGAGATGGAAGCACGCCAGGCTGCAAAACGCCCTAGCTCAAACGCTACGGACTCGACGCAGTTCGGCAACGCCGATAATGACGATCCATTCGTTAAATCACTATTCGGCGACTGATTAAACTTTCACACTTTATAGGAGAATATTAAAATGCCATCTATCAACTTGGCTTCTAAGTATAGCTCTCAGCTCGACCAGGTGTTTACCGCCGGTTCTTATACTGACCGCTATGTCAACCGTAAATATAACTTCGACGGTGTTAAGACTGTAAACGTCTATACCGTTACTACCGTCGCTCCAAGCGATTACAACCGCAACTATACCGGCGACCGCTTCGGTGGCAACAACGAACTCGAAGATGTCGTAACTAGCTACCAGCTCAACAACGACAAGTCCTTCAAGCTCGTTATCGACCGCGGTAACTACGAGCAGGGCGCTCTTGCTAAGAAGGCAGGCGAAGTCATGCGCGCAGAGATGGAAGAACAGGTTATCCCTATGATCGACGCTAACCGCCTTCTCAAGGCCGGTATCGGCGCTGCTGCTGCTTCCCAGTACTATGCACCAACCGCTAACAAGCCATACGAAGATGTGCTTAAGATGAGCGCAGCCCTCGACGAAGCTAAAGCTCCTATCGCAGGCCGCGTCCTCTGGGTTACCCCAGCTTTCTATAACGCTATTAAGAGCGAAATTACTACGAATGTTGAAGCTTCCGGCTACAACGATAAGCTCCTCGGTCGCGGCTTTGTCGGCGAACTCGACGGCGTTCCAGTAGTCAAAGTTCCTACTAGCTATATGCCAACCAACACTTCGGCTATCATGATCCATCGCGACGCACTCCTCGGTGCAAAGCAGATCATGAACACTCGCATTGTAACCGATTCCGAGCTTGTCGACGGTACTATCTTGCTCGGCCGCTTTATCTTCGATTCCTTCGTTTTGAACGGCAAGAAAAAAGCTGTCGCAGCTATCGGTACTGGCTCTTTGAGCTAATATCGCTAAACGCGAACTAATAAACCCCCAAGTGCGCATAGGGGGTTTATTTTTTATGCTTTTTATGCTATAATAGGGGCATTATGGCAACAGAAGCGGAAAAAGACGCTAAAGACTTGAAAAGACTTATCAACAAAGTGCCAGATGTAGTAGTGGCAAAAAACTAGCTATCTTTTTATGGTATAATAATGGTATGGCGGTGCGCGTACATATTAAATGGACGCAAACTACAACCTTAGCGGCCTTACCGACCGCATTAAAGCTCGGCTAAAAGATGCCCAGTACTCAGACGCAGATATTCAACAGTTTATCAACGACGCTTATTTTGATATTCTAGGCGATACTGCATACCAGTTTTTAGAAAAAAAGTACCGCTCTAGCTCCCAGGACGGCGGCCAGCTTTTGCTCCCCCTAGACTTTCAGACGGTTAAACACTTTACGGCTAAGCTCAAACACTCTATCCACCCTGTAAAATATATCCCTAGCGACGACTTCTTCGACGTTACGAGGCACTCAGGCGTAAAAAATTACACTTATACTATCTTCGGCAACGAATTATTCTATAGCTTGCCGGATATTGAGGACGTAAAAGACGACGACGGCGAGGAGATGTTCTACACGCTCGACTTATACTACCTAGCTAAGCCTAAAATGCTCGTAAACCCTACCGATAAGCCGGTTATACCTTACGAATACGGCGAAGCGCTACTCTTAGGCGCTCTAGCACGCGCAGAGCAGCTACGCGACAACTTCGACTACGCGCAGATCTACGAGAACAAAAAAGAAGAACTCATTACGAACATGAAGGAGCGCTACTGTCCGCGCCAGCAAGAAGGCGAAAACAGAGCAAAACTACCAGTATTTCAGCTTATGAGGCACTAAGATTATGGCTGACCTATCTTCTATCCTCGGCGGAATGGTACAAGGCTTTAAGGACTTCGGAACTGGCCTCGTAGACTTCTTCGGTACTGGTGCAGCTAATATCGGCGATATAGCTACCAGCATCACTACAGGACGCGCTACGACGAAGAACCAGGACGACTTTAGAAAATGGCTATACCAGACGGACGACAAGCAAGACGCGGCCGCTAAGGGCCTAGGAACGATTCTTAACGGCGTTTCAACAGTCGCAGACGTTATGCCAGGCGCGCAGGCTGTAACAGCTAACCCTCTATTTAACGGCTTACAGGGCGCTATCGGTGGTGTTTCTGACGAGCTTAAAATGGCCGGCAAGGACGCAGACTGGGGCAGAGCCGCACAACGTGCAGGCGTAGGCGCAGCATCAGGCTTAGCGAGCGGTTACGCAGGCCAAGGACTAGCTAAAACCGGCAATAAGCTACTATCTAACGGCCTCACTAGAGGGGCTGTTTCTGGCGCTCTAGGCGGCGGCATCGCAAACGCAGGCTATACCGGCATCGAGGGCGGCAGCGTACAGGATATGATAAACGCCGGCCTATACGGCGCTCAGACTGGCGCACTCGTAGGCGGTACTACCGGCCTAGCTAGAGAGCTTATCAAACCAGCTCACAAGATGGACGTAGCCCTTACAGACGACGAAAAGGCCGCTCGCATCGCTAATATTGACGACCAGCTAGGCAAGCTCGACCTAAGTACGCCAGAAGGCAACGCAAGATATAACGAACTCGCACAACAACGCCAACAATATAGCGGCAATAAGCGCTTATATCGTGGCCTAGGCCAAGAGTACGACCCGAACTACCCGAAGAACAAGCTAGACACGCAAGGCTACGAGAGCTGGACTGATAACCCAGAGCTAGCCAGACAATATGGCGAAAACGTCTACTATATTGACGTTCCAGAAGGCGATATTAAGACAAGCTACCTCGACGAAAACCCTATGTCCGAAACGTACGGCGATAGAAACCCTATATATAGCATCGACAAGAAGGCCGGACTCAACGGAGTTAGCGGCAACGAGTACTTACTATCAGTCGACGATCCATATAAAGAGGGCTTAACTTATAACCGGCTAGGCGGCAAGACTAAAACTGTAGCCGACCTCATGAACGAGCCAAAAACCTACTACCATGGCTCGCCAGCAACAGACATAACAGAGTTCGACATCAACCGAGCCGGCAAAAACACTCGCAGCGGCGAAAAGGCTATCTACTTTACAGATACGCCAGAAGCGGCCGAGGAGTTCGCCTACGAGCGCATACCAACCGACTCTATCTTCGTCGATAAGGCCGGCAAGCGCGGCGGAGTATATGAGGCCAACCTCGATATGCGCAACACGCTAGACCTAGACAACCTAACCGACGCACAAATACGCGAATTATGGAATTATGCTTCGCCGCTAGGACAACTAGACGGCCAGGAAGCCTTCGTACAGCGTTTAACGGACTGGCGCGACAAATACCATAACCCACAGCTTACGAAGGGTTATATCGACCTAGAAGCGCTTAGAAACTCGCCATACGATAGCTTTAGCGCCACAATGTACCCAAATACCGACAATAAGGCTAGAGAATACGCAATTTTTGACGCTTCTAAAGCAAAAATCACAAAGTCGCCTAAGACCGTAGCAGACCTTATGCTATCGCCGGACGACGACGTTATGGCCTCTAAAATAAACCCAGACCAGCTCGACCTCTTTAGCCAGCCTAAACAGAAACCTACCGCAAAGAAGGCGACAAACGCCGACGAGCAACTAGACCTCTTTAGCCAGCCAAGGCCGGTAGAGCCAGAGAACCCTTACGCGCCAGTAGACGGAAAAGTAACCGATAAGATGCGCGCTAGAGCAGACATGCTTACAAAGACAACCGACATTCCAGCGAGAAACGATCTTTACTCAAAGATAGACCCAGAAACTATGCCAAAGACCGGCATAGATGTAATAGCAGCAGAAGCGGAAGGTATAAAAGGGCAAAAAGCGAAGCGAGATTATATCACTAAAAAATATCTCGGCGTAGACAACGCAGACGACATGACGTTAGATCAGGCCGCAGATGCATACTACGATATGTTCCCGACCGATAAACAAGAGTTTATCGGGCAAGTGAAAAGAATAGTCAATAGCTCATTTTACGGAGATAACGTCAAGGAGCAGATACTAGAAAACTCAAGAAAAGCGTTAATAAAGAGGCTAAAAACTAGAGTAAACAAAGCAGCAGACGCGACGACAAAAAGAGGCGGATACGCTGGTGCTGCCGATACCGCGCTTTCCGAGCGGCTAGGCATCGCGCCAGGCAATACTAATAAGCGAACGGCGGCATACGACGATAAAGGCTCAGCCGGTAGATATAGAACCGGGGCTAGAGAACTTGCCGTAAAAGAACAGTTCGACCCAGAAAATGCAGTTAGCACAGTAGCGCATGAGCGCCTCCATTCATTCCAGGCAGAATCGAAACCAGAGATACTGGGAAGATACAGCGACGAAGTAAAACAAGCATACAATGAACTATCTAGCGAGCTAAAACAGTTTAGGCATACGCAGAGAGAGATAGCGAAAAGATACGGTTATAAGACAAAATATTGGAGTACGCCAGACGAGCAAGAAGCTCGCATGTTCCAGCAGTACTTGCAAAATAAAGGATACGCAGACGCGCCACAACTAAAGAACGGCTCAAGAGCAAACGAGTGGGGCGACGAGATAAACCCAGCCTTCGACAAGTTTATAGATAAGCTACGCGACCTATCGAAGCGCGGTATAGCCCTTCCGGCAATTACGGCTTTATTCGGAGGCGGCGCGTTCATGGCGGCCACTCAAGGCGACGATAAGAAAAAGAAAAGCGAGGTAAAGTAGCATGAACAAATCAAACTTTAGCAAGCAGCGCAGTATACCTAACATTACAACGCGTAAATCTTCGCCTATGACGACGAATTTTGCGAAAGGTATATACACATATAAGCCAAACGATACAATGGGCTTAGACGAGCTAAGATTAGCTCAGGACGCACGCTTCGACCGCGTAGGTGAGTATGGTACGCGCCTGGGCTACAAAAAGCTCGGCACTAGCTCTACCCAGCCTATCGGCTACGCAGCATGGGAAACGCCGGCAGAAACGGCCACAAACGGCAACGCTAAGGACGCTACGACCTATTCTTTTACGGCAGACTCCAATAAGACTATCTATTCCGTAAAGGTATACCTAAGCCGCCCTGTAGGCAACATGAACTACGTCGTACCGAAAATCACTATCTCGGTAAACGGCGAGCCAGTAGCCAGCTCTTGCATCGCAAGCGATAGGCTACCATCTAACCCGGACACCGCAACAGAGGTAGTTTTTAACGAAGCTCCTAAAGTAAACCTCGGCAACCTAGTCGAGATCACTCTTAGCGCTCAAAGTGGCACTCTAGCCGGCCTAGGCGCTAAACTCGGTACAGATAACAGAATCTACGCTATTACTAACACTTGCACCCCTGGCTCTGTTTCTAACGTATTCGAGGCCAATATCGACGGTAATAAGGCCGTACTGTTCGTATTTAACGGCGCATTATACTGGCAGAGCGAACTCGGCGCTATAGCTCATATCCGCGACTTGCCAGCAGGCGTAACGAAGGTACGCTTTAGCCAGAATCTCAACACCGTACGCTACGCAGACGGCAAAGAAGGCCCACACCTCTTAACGCCGACCTTTTTGCTAACTTTACTAACTGGCTGGACTGATACGGCTATCGAAGTCAAGGACCTTAAAACAGATACGACGCTCAACGTGAACGTAACTAATATTATGAACGGCACGAGCGACAACCTTATGTACTTCGCTGCCGATCCAGACACCGAGGCTATCTGGACTTATCCATACGGCTATACATACGCCAAAAGCCCAGCCTTCAGCACTACAGCCACTATCTCTGGCAACGTAGGCGACACGCTCACTATCCAGCTATCTACTATCAGCCCTAGCGGCATCGCAGTAGGCGACTGGATAACCGGCCAAGGCACAAGCACCGCAGAGGTAACGGCTATCTCCGGCTCTAACGTTAGCCTAACTGTCGTAGACACTACACCGCAAGCTATCTCAAGCTACGATAAGTTTAGCTCCGACTTCTACCAGAACTTCCCAGCGATTAAGACTGGCGATCCACTAACGGCCATGTTTAACTTAGGCGGCGTTATCTATATCATGACTCGCCGCAATAAGTATCAGATGTACACCCAGACGGCCGACGCATGGACGCAGGACGCTTCAAACGCTCAGAACGGTACGTTTAGCCAAGAGTCCGTAGTATGCGACCTCAACTACGCCTACTACGCCAACGATAACGGCATCTATATCTTCGACGGCGCAAGCGAGGGCAGCTTAACCGAAAACACTATCCAGAACGTCTACGACAATATCCCGAATAAAGAAAATATCGTACTCGACCTCTACAAGAACCGCCTATACGTCTACTACACCAGTAAACCAGGCGGAGTAAACGATAGCTGCCTAGTCTACAATATCAACCTCAAGGTATGGGAGAGCTTCGACTCTAAAACCTTCGTAACGGCTACCAGCGCGCGCCAGAACAGCTCGAACCGCTTTATCTGCGGCCATAGCAAGTTCGGCCTCCTCATGCTCAACGAGAGCGCTCAGAATAACGACTACTCAGATATGGGCGAAGCTATCGCATTCAACCTCGAAACCGCATATCAGCACTACGGCACTACGAGCCAGCTCAAGCGCATCACTAAGTGGCGACCGCAATTCAGCACGACTAATAAGCCGTACACTTGTGAGTGTGGCTACGCGCTAGACTATACAGACCAAGTACAGTACGCCTTCAGCATCGACCTACAGCGCCAAGAGCCTACCACCCTAGATTATGTATGGGATAACCCAAGCGACTACGGCGTACCAGCAATTCCAACAGTATATACCACGCTACCTCTAGTAAACGGCGAGTTCTACCGTATCCAGATTCGCTACCAGCATATCGCGGCCTTCGAGCCGGTTATATTCCGCTCACACACCCTAACCGTACAAACACAACGTATAAGATAGGAGGAAGCCATGCCAAACAGATTAACGCCGATTAACTCCCAACAGGATATTAAAAAGGCGTTACAGATTACTAACCGTAACTTCCGCGCGCTAGACGCAGAAACGTTTACTAAGACTATCTCGGCTAACGGCAATAACCAGATGATATCCGGCAAGCTAAGCAACGGCCGCTTCGGCGAAGTATTTTACGACGCTAGCGGCATGCCTCGTATTCTTATCGGCCAAGCGCCAAACAACGGCAGGCCGGGCATCTGGATCACGAAAGAAGGCTACAATGTGCTTAATGAGGTTAAGTAAACTTATGACGAAGCTAAGAGAAAAGTTTATCTTCAACTCAGACTACCCTATAGATAAAATCGTATGGCTTAAAGAGGGGCAAGTACAGATGCAATGGGGCAGTACTGGAGATAACCCTATAGAGATAGCTCACGACTTAGGCGTACAACTCTACGTCAACGGAGTATGGACTATCGACGACTGGGCTACGACTTATACCTTCAACGCTAGCCGAATCGACGGCCAAGGCTACGTCTATCAGTCTATGCTCGCAGCTAACGACCAAAAGGTATATCTAAGCGGCCAGCACGCGCAAGGCGATAATAAAACCTTCAAATATCGCCTATGGGGCTTTTTAAGCGAAGAATCTACTAAAGGTATACCGGCAAACAAGACGGCCGGCTGGAGTGGCAACAGGCTAGTTCTAAGCACCGACCACGACTACCCTATGCTATGTAAAGAAGGCGTAGTAGCCCCTGGCACGACCATCACGCACGCTTTAGGGGATATACCGTATGTCGACGTATGGGGCAGAAGCCCATACGACAACTACGGCTACCGGACTATATCCGACGATAGCTTCGGCCAGATATACGGCTCAGGCGAGCTAGTACAGATAGACAGCCAAAAGATAGTGTTTAGAAACAATACCGACCAGTATAACTCGTACTACTATAGGATCTACATGCCATGAAACCTTCACGCTTTATCTTAAACAGCGACTACGCTACTCTTAAAAACGACGCGGAAGGCGTAGTTCAGCTAACCGTACCTAACCTAGTAAACATTCCGGCAAGTGGCGATAACGTCGTCTATAAGGCTACTTTACAGATAGGAACGCCGAGCGCAGGCTTGCGAAGCTACGTTACGTCCTCTAAGTACGCCTATGCGCTATCCTCTCCGTCCTTCTTCTTAGCTTGCAAACAAGACGGCTACGACTCGACCGCTAGCGTAGATATCTCTCGCAACGGCCAGAATATAGAGCTACGCGTTACTTTTGCGTCCGCTTATGGCGCAGCTACTCAGTATACCGGCATGGGGCAAGTTTTGACGCTACACGCCGAAACCTTCGTAGACCCCTTCCAAGCGTAGATGTGTTATAATAAAAGTATATTTTGGCGCTGCGTAGTTTATCACGCATGGCGAATCTCGAAAGCATTATGGCCGAAACGAATAAATCGTACGACCAGAGCCGTAATGCACTAAATAATCAGATAAATGCCATCTCTGGCGACCTTCAGGCGCAGAAAGACCGTATTAACGCTCAGTACGCCCAGCAAGGCAAAAACCTAGATAATCAACGCAACTGGCAGGCCCAGGCCTCTAGTATGGCCGCTAGTCGTAACGGCGGCTCTTTTGGCGGTTCGGCAGAGATAGCAAACAAAAAGTACTATCAGCAAGCTTATGTGCCAGCCGTAACTCAGATGCAAACTAACCAGGCTAACGACCTCAGCTCGGCAGAATCTCAAGCTAACCAGAACAGGCTCAGCTTGCAGCAAACACTCGCACAACTTAACGACGAAGCTAACCGCTACGCACTCCAGCGCTACGACGCAGCAGTACAGGCAGAGCGCGAAGAAGCTTATCGCCAGAAACAGCTCGCACTCCAGCGCCAGCAGATCGCAGCACAGAACGCCTACCAGCAATACCTCAACAACCAGGCAGCGCAAGCCCAGAAGTACGGTGTTACGCAAGACGCAGCAGGCGGCCTACAGTTCCGCAATAACAATACTAATGGCTCTGTCAAGTTCGGCACATACTATGGCGGAAACGGCGGAACATGGAATAATAGCTCTATTCTTAACACCATCGGCGATATGTTCGGCCGCAACTCTAACGAGTTTAACCGCATGAGCGAGATTCTTAAATACAACAGCAAGAAAAATCTAACTAACGCAGCCGGAAAAACCTATAACTATGGCAACATGCTAAGCAGGACTGATGCAGACTTGCTCAACCGCCTAGGCTTAAGACTCGGATAGGAGCAGGAATATGGCTTTAAGATTCTCACAAAACGACCTTAACGCAATAAAAGCAGCACAAGCAATTCGTGATTATAACGACGCAGCTATAAACTTTAACAACCGCGCTATCGCTAACCAGGCAGCCCAGGCTAAACAGAGCCAGGGCGGCCTCGGTGGCGTTTTGGCAGGCATCGGCGAATCTATCGGTAACGTCGGCAAAGGCCTTGCCGGCATTTTTGGAGGCGGCATCGCTAACATCGGCGATATCGCTACCAGCATCGCAACTGGAAAAGCTACGACTAAGAATCAGGACGACTTCAGCAAGTGGCTCGCAGGCTCAGACAACCTTAAAGACGCTCGCTTGAAAAACGCAGGCGCGGCACTCGACGCAGCCGCAACTGTTTCAGACCTTATCCCAGGCTTAGGAACTGGCGCTAGAGTGGCCCTAAATATCGGCCAGGGCGCAGCTTCCGGCATCGGTCAGGAACTCGCAGACAACGGCGCTAACGCAAGCGTAGAAAATGCGCTCAGGCGCGGCGTAACTGGCGCAGCAGCAGCAGGCGCAGGCCAATTCGTAGGCAATAAGCTAGCTAAGGGCGTAGCAGGCAACGGCAGAATCGCTAAAGCCCTCAACTCTAACGTAGGCAAGGGCGCTTTAACTGGCGCAGCAGCCGGCGCAGTCGGTGGTGGCCTCGGTACAGCTCTTTACGGTGGCGATCTAGGACAAACCCTAGCAGGCGCACTCCAGGGTGCAGGCGGTGGCGCACTCGGGGGCGGCGCTATGGCAGGCACTATGGGCTTGCTCGGTACTGGCTTAGACAAGATCGGCCGTAAAATCAACCCAGACGCAGCTAACGTAGTAAACCAGCTCCCAGGCTCAGCTATCACTAAGAAGGCAACCGTACAGCCAGAAGCTCCAGCACGTCGCGGCATCGCAATTACAGACTATGACGCAGGCGAACAGAGGGTAAACGTACGCAGACCAAACGCTCCAACAAACGAGTACAGCCTCGGCAAGAACGTAGGCTCTACCCTAGACGGCGTACTCGGCCCAGATAACCCACGCAAGCTTCCAAACGCTAAGCGCCCAACTGACGCAGCACTATTCAGAAAACAGACCGGCGGCGAGTTCGATAACGCAGCAGACTTCCTCAGAAAATACCCACAAGAGCTAGAGAATATCAAAAAGACCTATCCAGAGGTATACGAGGCAGTTCGCAAGGGCGCACGCGACTACTCCGACTTAAACGCTCTACAATTCGACGGTACAGGCGCGGACAATAAATCGGGCCTCCCAGACCTCAACCGCCAGCAGTACTACGAAGATACTATCGGCAAACTCCACAATAAGACCGCCCTCGGCGAAACCAGCACTAGCGCAGCAGACGTTCCAGACTATATGCGCAACCACTTGCTAAACGACACTACCGGCGATCTTAACGGCCAGACGCTCCGCAACGACGATATCCTTCGTGAGTTCTTCCGCGGCCAGTATGGCGACTCTGTAGACTCTATGGACTTAAATGAGCTTTACGGCGCGTATGAACGCCTCGCACAAGCAGCTAACCAGAACGAGATATACACGCCAGAGAATATCGCAAACGGTATTCGCATGAACGGTATTAACGATGACGTAACCGGCGCTTTTGTAAACGACCTCGGCTTGCGCCAGAATATCGACGTAGACCAGTACCCAAGCTTGCGTAAACCACTAGAAGTAGGCATCGAAACCCCAGACAACGCAGAAACCGTATACACTAAGCGCACACTCCCAGCTAGAAACGAGCAGAGCCTCCCGGCAGCACGCCAACAGGCCCAGCCAGCAGTCCAGCCAGAAACCGAGCTTATCCAGAGAGGCACGCCAGAGTATAACGCACTCAAACGCCAAGAGATGCTCGACAACAGAAGCAGAGAACTTCGCAACACCATTACAGACGGTATTCGTAGCCAATATGGCACTATTCGCCTCAACGACCGCATTAACGGCCTAGACGACGCTATTATGGAGCTTGCAGGCTACGGCTTAACTAAGCGCTCAGAGATAGACGGCTTCAGCAAACGCATTACAGGCAAAGACGGCGCTATGTCTAAGGCTATCCGTAAAGCTATGAACGACTCAGGCAAGACTAGCGGCCGCGTAGATATCACTATGGACGACGTATACAGAGCTTCCGGCGCATCTGGCAATAAATCGGCCATGGACAAGATCAACAGCAAGTTTAACTCTATCGGCAAGAAGTATACCGTAGACGCAGACGGCAACATGAACCGCAGCGATATGTACGACTTCGGACGCGAACTCGAACGCGAAGGCTATCGTATGATCGAGCGCGGCGGACGCACTCAGAACGCAGATACAGAGGTATACGGCGAAGCTATGCGTATGCTAGGCGAGAACTATATCGCTAAGGCTACCGACGGCGTAGATATGGGCAAGTATATTGACGCTAACAAGCTCAAAAACTTACTCCCAGGCAACGAAGCATGGGCAGCGCACGTCGACGAGTCTATCCCTAACATCAAGACCGTTTCGGACGCTCGCAGCTTTATGGCCGCTCCAACCAAACTATCGCTACTCGCAGACGCAGCAGAGTATAACAAGGGTACTTATGGCGGCAACGTCGGCAATCTAGCTAAAGACGGCGCGCAAGCAGTCCGCGCTATCACTAGCGGCAACCCTATCAAAGCAGGCGCACAATATGTAGCAGCTAAGACACTCGACTCTAACGCAGCTAAAGATAGAGTAGTAAAGAACGCCCTAAAGAAGTACAACAATATCGAAGCTGGCGGAGCCGGCAGACTAGGTGCAGGCAAGATAGCAGAGGGCATCGGCAACAAGATAAGCGGAGTTACTAAAGCATTGAACAACAACACACTCAACAACGCTAGCTACGCAGGAGTACTTCCAACATTCGGCGACGTAGCAACGCGTCAAATCGCGCGCCAGGCAGGCTTAGCAGCTTACGACGACGCAGCACTCGCAAACGAGCAAAACAACGCTCAGAGAGCCTTTAACGCAGCCCAGACGGACTATCAGAACGCGCTCGGCAACTATCAAAACGTAATCACTCAAGGCCAGGCGCAAGAACAGGCAAACAGCGCAGGCGCACGCCAGCTCGAAACCCTTAGCGGCGCTATGGACCGCGCACTCGCAGCCGGCGATATCAAGGCATACGGCCAGCTAGCAGACCTTTACAAGCAGGCTTACTCTATCTACTCAGCTACGTCTAAGGCAGAAGAACCTAAAGCCCTCTCGGCTACCCAGTCAAAAGCGCTCGCAGCATCGCAACAGCTCGACCAGCTCGAAAACATGAAGCCAGGCGCAAGTACGGCACTCGCTAATAGCCCTCTCGGCTTCCTAGTAAACCTCGGAGGCGGCGACCAGTACGCTAACCAGTCTAAAGCGCTCGCTACGACTCTCGGCTACTTGCTATCCGGCGCTAATATCCGCGAAACTGAGGCGGAACGAATCGGCCAGGCATACGTCCCTAGCGCGTTCGATTCTGAACCAGTACGCCAGCAAAAGCTCGCACGCGCTCGCCAGCTTATCCAAAGCTATATGGGCAGTACGGACGATCTAACGCAAGCCTAAAAAATATAGCCCTCTACGGAGGGCTTATTTTGATGCTAGAACTGATACGACTAAAAGACCGACTATAACGGCGCAGAGTATACCTACGAACCACAAGAATTTGCGGCGTACGGACGTTTCCTTTTTATACCGCTCAGGATCAGTTATTTTTAGCCTTTTGAGGCGCTCTTTCTCAGCCTTTATGCGCGCATCTTCTTCTGGGCTATTGACTCTAATAAGTATAATCGCCATGTTGCAGACTCCCTTTTTTGGCATTATAGCAGATATGGTATAATAATAGTATATTTTGGCGTTGCGATAGGCATATAGAATGTTTATCGAAGAAATCAAAAAGCCAGAAAAAACACTTGGCGATAAGTTCGAGCATTTTGGCAAGGAACTCGGCGAATTATGCGACGAGGCTTTCGCTATTCTTGAAGATAAGAAAATGGACGAGCAGGAGCGCTCGGAGTTTATCGACATCGTAGCTGCTATTAAAGGCGCTAAGATGGGCGCTTATAAGCTCATGGAAAAGTACAGCAAAATTACTAAATCGGAGCGCAAGGCTATCGAGAAAAAGGCAGACGCTTTCGTAGCCGGACTCGACAAAACGGAGGAGTAACTCATGCAGCCACTACTTATTCCGCAGAAAAATACGAACATTATCCAGATTAAAGCAGACCAGTATACCTTCCAGCCTGGCGATCATATCTACTTCACTATTAAAACTACGCCAGATAACGACCAGACGGACGCAGACGCGCTCGCTAAGGTTGACTGGGTAGTAGGTACGGACGCAGACTACGATAACGAGGGCTATCTTGCGCTCGCTCTATCCGAATCTGATACTAATATCGACTTCGGCGACTACTTCTACGATATTAAGCTCGTAAACGACGAAGTTAAGTGTACTCTCGTCGTAGGCCAGGTTAAAATCTTACCAGTAGCAACCTTGAGGGCTTAGCCATGCCAAAACTCGATATAATTAACGCCAATAACGTAGTCGAGTTCCACCCACAAAAAGCCTTCTTCCAGGTTAAAAACCTAGGCGGCCCGAAGGGCGACAAGGGCGATAGAGGCGAGCCGGGCGCAGGGCTTAAAATTACAGATACAGTAGCCACTTACGATAACTTACCGACAACCCTAGAATACTGCGACTCTGGCGCGGCGTATTTTGTACGCTCTGACGGACAGTTATATATCTGGAACGGCTACGAGTTCCCAGCCGAAGGCCATGGCGCGCAATTTGAAGGACCACAAGGGCCTCAAGGCGAGCCGGGCAGGGACGGAACGGACGGCAGAGATGGCACAGACGGTACGGACGGCTTTAGCCCAAAAGCCACAGTCGAACAAGTAGGCGCAGGCGCACGCATCACAATTACAGACAATGACGGCACGACTACAGCAGACGTGGCCGGCTTTACTGTTGACGACGCTTTAAGCGACTCTAGCACTAACCCTGTACAAAATAAGGTCGTTAAAGGCGCTCTGGACGGCAAGCAGGCCACTCTAGGCGAAGGCGATATATCTACTAGCCTTATCGCAGACGAAGCCGTTACGCAGGCTAAATTGGCCTCCGGCATGGAAGTAGGCGAGGTAGTTTATGAGTATGTACAAGAGTCTAGCTCGACTGGTAGTGTAGACGTAGAAGCGCCGCTAGACTTTAGCACTTATCGAAAATTCAAAATAGAGATGTCTTATACTACCACTAATACGAGCGCGTATTGGGCGCAGGTGAAGTTTTACAACAATACCACGCCTTGCGCCGGTGGGCGCGCTGGCTGGCATCATGAGAACTCGTCTACGCTTGCCTCTGACTATTGGGCCGGCATGACTTCTGGCGAAACTATCGCGATCAAGATGCCATCGCTACCGACTGCCGTAGCTATGTGCATGGAAGTAGAGAGAATAATCTCTAACAGCGAAACTGGCGTATACTGGCATGGTACAGCCTTTACTGGCTCTGGAATGTACGACTGTTACTTGCAGGGTATATGCGACGCGCCAAACAAGGTAACTACTGCCTTAGCAAAGCCGGCCGCAGGCGGAGTGTTTAGGGTTATTGGCTACAGGTAACCTTGCATTTTGTGGTAAAATAGTATAAAGGCGATGCGTAGCAAATCTATGCTATGCCAAAACTTGAAGTAGTAAACGCAAACAATGTTATAGAGTTTAACCCCCAGAAGGCTAATTTTAAGCTCAAAAATACTGGCGGCCCGAAGGGCGAGCCGGGCGCTCAAGGCCCTAAAGGCGATACTGGTCCTCAAGGTCCAGCCGGTCCTCAAGGCATACAAGGCGAAAAGGGCGATAAAGGCGCTCAAGGCGAGCGTGGCCCACAAGGTATTCAAGGCCCACAAGGTCCGCAGGGTATTCAAGGCCCGAAGGGCGACAAAGGCGACAAGGGTAACACCGGCGCTACTGGCCCGCAAGGGCCTCAAGGTCCAGCAGGCCAGAATGGTACAGACGGCCAGGACGGCGCAGACGGGTTTAGCCCGATCGCTACCGTTACGCAAGAAGGCCTAGACGCCGAGATCTCGATTACAGACAAGAACGGAACGACCACCGCTACCGTACCAGGCTTCAGCGTGCAAACCGTTACTACCTTGCCGGCAACTGGTACAGAAAACATTATCTACCTTAAGCGTACCGAGGCCACCGCTTCCGGCAAGTCTATCTCTGTTTCTGATGCCGTAGAGGCTCCGCTCGCTGACTTCCAGCTCAAGGGCGAAACAAGCCAGAATGGTACTCCTGCTCCAGATGCTCCAGTAGCAGTCCAGACAGTCACTGGCGAGAATATGGTAAAGATATGTGGGAAGAACTTGTTTGATAAGAGCAAAGCAACGCTAGGCTATCGTATCGGCGGCGATGGCACGCCATACGCAGATTCGCCGTACTTTATTAGCGACTTTATACCAGTCAAGGCAAGCACAGCCTATCACATCAACACAGCGAATGTAGGCGGCTCATCAGCTATCGCCACATACGACAAGGATAAAGTATTTATCCGCCGTATTTTGGGCAATGGGTATCAAAATATAGTAACTGATGCCAATGCGCTATATATTCGCTTTGCTACATCGCAGACGGTTATAGACCAAGCTCAGCTCGAACTCGGAAGCTCAGCAAGCTCATTCGAGCCATATCAAGATCAGAGCTATCCTATCTCGCTCGGTTCTATCGAACTCTGCAAAATCGGCGATTACCAGGACTCTATCTATAAGAGCGGTGGCAAGTGGTATGTGCATAAGGCAGTGGGGAAATACCGTCTAGAATCTGATAAGGTTCAATCTGCGTATCTCGGAAGATACCGTTATGCGAAAACCGATATACCAAACTCTTATATCCCAAATAATACTTTGAACTTTAAGATGTCACATTTTACGGTGTACACATACGATACAGGTGGAATTGGGAGCGTATATGCTGGCGGCACTATGATAAACATGAAGTTCGACGAAAATGGGGATAACATATCTGGCTTTCGAGACTGGGTAGCAAACAATGATGTTTTGCTCTATTATCCTCTCGCCACTCCAACCGATACCGAGATTACGAACGAAGCACTTATTGAGCAGCTAGAGGCTATATTATCGCAAGGATATACCTATGCCGGCACGAACAATATCACTACGGTTATATCGGCAGGGAACGAGCAGGGCGAGCTAACGATCGGATACTACAATGCTTACGATAGCTACCTATATGTAGCCGGACGCTGGCAGCAGTTCGCGCGTTTAACAGCAGCTAACGAATAGGAGGACACCATGGGTTGCGGTGGCAAAAAGAAGAAAAAATAGTATAATGTAACTACCCTTTTACATTTGCATAAACAAGAGGCCGGCCGAGAGGTCGGCTTTTTGGTGGTATAATATATGTAAGGCGATGCGTAGCGAATATAGCTATGGCATTATATGGGTACGACGTTTCGCGCTGGCAGCCAGTCGGTACGGGCGATTCTGCACAAAACTTTCTTATTATCAAAGCAACAGAAGGTACAGGCTATGTCGATAAATCTTGCGACAAGCACTACCAGCGCGCTAAAAAGCAGGGCAAGCTCCTTGGCGTGTATCACTTCGCTCGTCCAGACTTAAACAAGGGTACGGACGGCGCAAAACGTGAGGCTAACTACTTCTACAATAACTGTAAAAACTACTTCCGCGAAGCTATCGTGGTACTCGACTGGGAACAGCCAGGCACTACCGGCCAGACGAGCTGGGCTAAAGCTTGGCTAGACGAAGTGTACCGTCTATCCGGCGTACGCCCTCTTATTTATATGTCGGCTTCGGTCGTCAACAATAATAACTGGTCGGCTATCTCTGGCTACTACGGCCTATGGATCGCTGGCTATCCGGCAAAATACGACGTTAAAAACCCTCCAGTACCGAGCGTAAAAGATATGCCGTACAAAATCGGCTCGTGGGCTTTCTGGTATATCTGGCAGTACAGCTCAAGCGCAGGCACGCTAGACCGCAATATCTGCAACGGCGACGTAACGAGCTGGCACAAGTACGCTAACCCAGACTTTAAGACGGAAAACCCGGCAGACACTAAGCCTAAAGAAGAAGCTAAGAAGCCGGAAACCGTACCGGCAAGCGGACAAGCCGAGCAGCATGGCAAGACTGAAGGCAAAACCCAGCCAGAGCAGCCTAAATCGACCGATAAGGGCCTTACGGCTGACGAGTGGGATAAGATTATATCTAACGCAGAAAAGAGCGTACAGCTCGTCGAAAACGTGGCTAAAAACGCAGGCGTAACTATCCGCATGAGCAACAAGGTATACGACGTGCTTAAACTCGTAGCTACGACCATTTTACCGGCCATCTCGGCGCTCTATATCGGCTTATCGCATATCTGGGGCTTCGGCTTCGGTGAACAAGTCGACGAAACTATCCAGCTAATTATCGTAACGATCAACGCAATTTTAGGCTTGGCGGTTATCAAGTCTAGTAGCGACTACAAAAAGAACGGTTCATAGAAGAACGGCGCGGCTACGGCTGCGCCTTCTGACGCTCTGCTGGCCCATATCAGCGGAGCATCAGAGGGCGAAGCTCTCGAACATTAAGGCAAGAATCAAATATAGAAAGGGGGTGTTTCTATGCGTCGCCGTATTTTTATCGAGATACAAGGCGAGATCGACGGTTTATCGCTCTGGAAACTTATATCAAAGTATAAGGTCAACTTAACCGAGGTTATCGACAAGTCGTGGGTATACGGCGATGTCGAGCTTCACAACATAGGCGATATTATCGAGCGATGCGCTTTATATGGGCCACTTAAGGTCGAGATAACCGACCAAAAAGACTAACACCTATATTATAGTATGGTATAATATGGGTATGAGAACACGCAACAAGTTATACCCAAAGCACCCAGACGGTAGGACAACTATACACCGCGGAGCATACAACTCATGGCGCGCCATGATAAACCGATGCTACGGAAAAACGTACTGGGCAAAGGCGAATTATGCCGAAAAAGGTATAAAAGTGTGCGACAGATGGCGAGGCATCGACGGCTTCGCCAACTTCTTAACCGACATGGGCGATCGCCCAGACTCTCACTCTTTGGATAGAATCGACAACAATAGCGGATACAGTCCAGAGAATTGCAGATGGGCGACGCAAGCGGAACAAGTGGCGAATAGCGCAAAAGTGATAAATGCGACTATTACAAAAGCCGAGTTAGCAAAAAGCTGTGTAAGCCAGGCCGTCGTTTACGAAAGACTACGCAAAGGCTGGAGCAAAGAAGATGCCCTATATAAACCGGCGCAACAATGGAAAGAAGCGACTGTGTATGGGCCTTGTCCAGTCTGTGGCAAGACTTGGAAACGCAAAAAAACTAAATATTGCAGCCAAGAGTGTTTTACAAAAGTGAACGCAAAGAGAACACGAGATAGTCTAGGACACTATACGAAAGGGGGTGGTAAATGATGGGACGCAAAGCAAAACGTGCAAAACGAAGGGCAATTCGTGGTTGTGATTCCCACCACTAGCATCTGCTCTGGACGCGCAGGACGTGGGATAGAGGCTATAAGCTACTACTCCGCCGCTCGTTCATATACGAGATACCGATAGCAGTACACCAGGCACTACACGCAGCAATAGAGCCGATGCCGCCACTAACGGAGGACGAAGCGCGCGAGCTATGGGCAGAGTTTAAGCTAGTAGACTACGACATGGATATATTCGAGGCTTTAGACTGGTTACAACAGCACGCGCCTAACGCCGAGTTTGCCATGGCTATAATGGCGCAGGCAGGGTTCTTGCAAAATAACATGGGGCGCTCGTAAGGGCGCTCCTATTCCATGAAAGGAGTAAAATGACAGAAGGAATTATTATCGCACTAATTACAGCCGGTTTCCCAATTTTAGCTACTATTATATCTTCAAAAAACACGAAAAAGATTATCAACAGAAACGCCGCAAAGCAGTCGATTTTTAGCCTTATTAACGACGATAAAACAGACGCTCTGTATGGTAAAATGCCATCGAACTATCAAAACGTATTAAACGAATACGATATTTACCACAAAAACGGCGGCAATAGCTACGTTACGGAAAAAGTGGAAGATTATAAAAAGTGGTACGTCGCCTGGGAGCATCAGCATATTGACAAATAGACTCAAGTTTGCTAAGATAAAAGCATCAACTTGCTAATAGATAACCTCGGAAAAACGAGGTTTTTTATTCCTCAGACAAATACTAAGCCTACGCTTTAGGCCTAGTCATAAAATAATATAGGACGCTTAAAAATAACCAAGTAAAGCGTGAGGTTATTTTGAGTGTGCAAAAAACGGAGGTAGTTTTATGGGGAAAGCAGCAACATCAATGAAAAAGATCAATGAAGTTTCCTTAAAGGAAACATCAATGATAATCAATGATTCAACTAAAGCCTGTGGAAAAGTCCGCATCTCAACAGAGGTAGCAGACAACAGAGCGGAACGCCTAGTGCAGAAGTTTAACGCGCCACAATGTCGTCTATTCTTCCTTAAGTGCATCTATCACTTGCCGGAGTACGAAATCGAGCAAGCAGTAGAAACGGCCATGCGGCCAGGGGTTAAGAGCAATATCCGCTACTTTACAGTAGTCGCAAAGCAAAAACTCGCACAAGCCGGCTTTTAAGATAGCAGCCTTCCTCAAATATTAACTTTAAGAGGGAGGCTTTTTATATGCTTATAAGCAACGCTTTTGATTCATATAAGAAAAACTATATGGCAGTACGGCATCAGTCGATCCGGATACTCGAAACGCACGAAGTATGCAAGCGCCAGCTCGTACAATTCTTAGGCGATAAGGATATGGCCGAGATAACGATAGACGACGTGGCTAGGTGGGAAAAGTGGCTAAATAAGTCGAGATGCTTAAACACCGTCCGCAACTACATAACTAGACTTCGCGTTGTAGCCGATTATATGGCCCTTCTAGGCATTCCGAGCATAAAAGCTGCTCTGATACCTATACCGCGCCGAGAAGCCACCGTACCGACCTTCCTAACGCCTTCTGAGGTTGAGGCCATGATAGCTTGCTCGTACAGCTTACGGAACGCCTTTACGATATCACTACTATATAGCTCCGGCATTAGGTTGTCGGAGCTTATTCAATTAAATAGAGGCCAAATAGTGGATCGCCAGTTTACAGTTATAGGCAAGGGCAACAAGCCTAGATTATGCTTTATAGACGAGCGTACCGAGCATCTTATGGAACACTACTTACGCACTAGAGAAGATAGAGCCGACGCGCTCATAATATCCGCGCAAAACAAGGCTAGAATGACTCCTACGAACGTACAGCTACTTATAAGAAACTCCGCCATGCGTGCTGGGATCACAAAGAAGGTAACGCCGCACACCCTCCGGCACTCCTTCGCCACGAACTTTTTACGCAATAACGGCAATATGCGCTATCTGTCGACTATGCTAGGCCACGCCAGCCTTGATACCACAATGATGTACGCCCATGTGGTAGATAACGACTTAAAAGATCAGTACAAAAAATATCACACTTTTTAAGCATAAAACTATTGACTTTTGAGCTTATGTTTGCTATGATGAAAGTATAAACAGCGACAGTCAGCGACAATTACATTAA
>Ga0247611_10002050_pt1 | contig 34032 bp, 20 predicted proteins | sample 177DNAGHGhighgp2_FD_192422 | JGI IMG/M metagenome (GOLD analysis project Ga0247611, IMG submission 192422) | Sheep rumen microbial communities from Palmerston North, Manawatu-Wanganui, New Zealand - 1770 DNA GHGhigh gp2 | ecosystem: Host-associated > Mammals > Digestive system > Stomach > Rumen... | reverse complement strand
TAATTCTATCCATTCTTCCAATGTATCAGTTGGAAAGTTTGCTTCACACCAATGACTTCGATCATCATTATCAATACAACTATTTGTATCTGCATCGTAATGACTACAAAATAAACAAGGCATTCACTTACTTTCAGCTGGAACTACATCCATATGTCACTCTGGAAACATCTCAGGTTTCTGTTCATCAAGATGATTCACACAATCCCATTCATATTTTTCAAACAATTCTATTGGACATATTTCACTATCATCTGGTGACTTTGCCTTTACCATTTCAGGAGTTACCAAACTAAGGAATAATACATTAGCTTCATCATTCAATTTAGTTTGTTCTGAAATAAGATTATCTTTTTCATAGTCCAGCTCTCCGAGCTGTCCATTAATTTCTTCAACTCTAAAACCAATGTCTGATAATCTCTTTGAGATTTCATCGAGCCTTTGTAAGGCGGCTTGATTGTTTTTTTCTGTATCGTTCTTGGTCGTTGAATATAGTCCTATTCAAAACAGAACGAATGCGACGATTGCTGCCGCTGCGATTAGAAGTTTTTTTCATTGTGTCATGTAATAGAATTAAGAATTAAAAACTAAAAGGTAGTATGTTTCAACTACCATTTAGCACATAAAGATGATTAACGTACATCACCTTATCCTTTAGGGATTCGGCGATGATATAACAGAACAGTTTAGCTGAAGTCATCCATCTTTTCGATGTCGCTATCCATCATTTAATGTTTGGCTTCCGAGTTGTTGCAGCAACTTGCTGAGCTCCTTTAGTTATACAGGCCGAGCTGTCCTGATCCTGATCCGATATAGCGCGCATCAACCAGGCCTCATCTGTTCTGTAATATGTTGTGTTCATCCCAACACAACAGTCAGAGAAGGTTACCTCATCCTTTAGGGGTGAGACAACCATATAAGCAATGGCCGTCCGCTCAGTAGCTATCTAACTTGCTAGCAATTTGATAGCCGTCGGTATCCACTTTGACGATCCCTGGGAATAATCCGTCTTCGATTTCTGCCTAGCTGTGCATTGGATCCATACACAGATGGTATGTATCTAGACTCAACCATGCCAATTGCCATTGCCATACATAATATGTGAAAGTCAAAAGCTATACCAATACCACATTTATTTTCCACTTGTGATGATCTTTCACAAGTGCCTGTGGTCAAGGTCATAATGATATAGCTGACTGTTCACGGCTTTTTAGGAGCGCATCTATATAGATGCGACACCCATTTTCAAGAGAGTTCGTCGTCGGATTTGAACCGACTTACGAACATGTTAATATCAAGCTGACAGGATTTGAACCTGTGTGTAGTTAGCACACTTTGGTCTCTGATACCTTTTTGCAAAATAGCTACGAGATGATATTCTATTCTATTACAAGAGTTGATCTAACTAAGCAGCTTGATGTAAGCAGTTTAACCACATGCTTGGGTGGTGTTTACATCGTATCGTTCGTTGTGAGCAAGTGGAAACTTTAGCTCGACTTAAATATAACCAATCGGTTTGAAGATGCAAATAAATTACAAATGAAATTAAAGATTAAAAAGGTAATTCAGATGAGCCTTTTACATCTGTAGAATAAAAAGGATTTGACTTATTTAATTTTTCATTTATTAGTAATGTTATTATATCATACATGACTCAACTAGGAAATACAAGTTCTATATACTCTAGACATAAACCGACATATCTATAGTCGTCTCGGTGTGATTCTAAGTAATCAACTATTGCCTTGATGAGGTCACCACGATTGGTAAAGTTTCAATGAACACAGATGTCAACAAGCTTCTGGTCTATTGAATCTAACATTTCTTTAGTTGCATCATCATACATTATAATGTTGTTTATAATAAATAAGTCCAGGGCTGGATTCGAACCAGCAACCATCGCTGACGTGTGTGGCGATACTACCTCGCTATTTCAGAGGACACTCCAAGCTCTGCCATTGAGCTACCTGAACATATCGAGAAGCTATACTAGCTTCTCGCTATTAGTGTAACCTACATTATGTATGAAGTCTTTAAATACTTGACCTAATACTCAGTAGTCATACAGTGCAGCAACTCTTTCATCGTTGCCTGCTGACTTCTGATACCGTTGGTATAGAACTACTGGGTTTCCACCCTTAGATGTGTACTGTGATACAGAACACTTAAGATGTTTGTGTGCCTTCTTCAATTGATCCATGAAGTTCGGCATCACAAGATTGTTTTTTTGTCTAGTCATTGTCATCGAATCTTCACATAGATTTTAAAAGTCGGTAAAGGAAATTACCAATGAATGTTGATGCAACTTGGTTCGGCATCTTAGATTCAATCATCGCCTCAGCAATATCGATAATCTCTGAAGGATCAGGAAGATTAATCCATCTCTTACAGAGATTCTCTATCTTGTCACTGGTTCACTCACTATCGAACTTATCCTCAGGACAAGTTATGATGTAAACAGCAAGCTGTGTAAACTCTTTCACAATGTCTTGTGATTCTTGAGATGCATGCTTCTTCTCTGACCCAGAGTTAGGTAATGTTTGAATTCTGTCTCGGAAGTTTGTCATGATTACAATGTAAATAATAAAACAGCAAATGATATTATAATTCATATAAATAAAATATGAACTCATAATAACAATAAATAAATTGGTTCTTCTACCAACCAGCATTGTGGTTTGTACAATCTTGCTGTGTTTTTACTTTGATAATACAAGTATCACACATAAAATGGGATGATTAACAAGATTGCAATTCAAAGTATAATATTCATTTGTAATAAATTACAATGTAAATTAATCAGTTGCAAACTCATTGACTGCATCTATTGATGGAGCCGAGTCGAGAATCATATCGATGAATCTCTTTGCTGTACTGAGTGATGTCTCAGTAGTAACGATTGACTTATCCAAGTCTAAGATTAAAAATCCTGCAGGCCTTTGCAAGATGTAGTAAGAACGATATAATATCATAATATAATAGAATAGAATATAAAAACTATTTAAGAAACTGTTCCATTTGTTTAGCAAGATGTTCTGTTTCCTCTCTTACTTTCTCAACTGTCCATTCAGATTGATTATCTCAATAGTGATTTGTATCGAATCCGAAGATCCATACATCATCATTTTCAGATGTGCCAGGTAGTTCAAGATAAGCTTTCTTTATATAACCTCATACTGTTGATAAATGTTGACCGAATGTTAGTCAACCGTGAATATCTATTGGATCGTAATCTATATCTGGATTATCTTCAACAAGTTCAGGCCAACATAAATCATTATTATTTTTTCAATAACACTTATAACTTTTATCCACTGCCACATATCCATTGGCTGCTCAGTGTGTATAAAGTAAATCACATGCAAGGCCAGACAGTCAAGACTTACTAAGTCTCTCATCCATCCAATCGTTTAATACTATAAATGTTTTAATCATTTGTAATAGAATAGAATATAAAACAGGGAAGATTAATTCTTCCCTGTATTAATGATGAATTGAATGATGTGTCCTAATGCAACTTCAAGTTCTTCATAAGAATCGAAGTGGTCAATGAGAACACTTTCTTTATCGAAAGGATTAACAACTCTTAAGTCTAACCAATGTGTCTCTTGTCAATACACAGATGCATCAAGGTCATACTCATCCATATAGAATGTGTAACCATGAGTTGTTAAAGTCTTACGAGTTGAATTATGAAATGACTCATCGTAATTGTTTTCAACTGGTGCTGACCAGGCATACGTGAATTCGTAGGGCATGTATATGAGAATAGAATATAAAACTAATTCATACTTCTTTGTATCAACTTACGAGATAGATATTTTATATAATCTATATCTTCTATTTTATCTATAAGCTTAGACACTTCATCATCTATTCAGTAGTATGCTCAAGCAAGATATCAATAGATACAAGCTGTCGTATCTGTATCTCATCATAGATTAATTATATATTCAAATCATTCCATCGGTGTATTAGTATTAACAAATGTATTCAACACTGCGTGCAATGTATCAATCACATATCAAGATGGTTTATTAATTGGTTCAAGGTATCATCAATCAATCAGTTTGTATAATTCATCTGGCATATCATCTCAATATATTTCTTTAAATCATTCTATTGTTTCAATCATTGCTCATTCTTTTGATGCTGCAACGCAAGCTGTATGTAATAAGTCCACAAAGAATTCACAAGTAAAGTTACATAGGATTGTGTTGTGTGTAACTCTTGATTGCTGTGCACCAATGTTTCAGTTTGCAACCATTGCTGCTGGTCACACTCTCATTAATGAACCATTTCAATCTAAATGTTTTCAAGACATATCAATAGTTCGTGGAGTAAAAGTTGAATCGTGTTCTGCTTTCTCAAGCAACTCTCTTGTCTGGAATCAGATTCACTCAGGATAATTCTTTAATGAATCATATCAATATTTATACCAGCTAATTAGTTTGTCAAGAAAGATTTTTGAATCAAACTTTTCAGGACATTGAAGTATAGTTTCAGCTAACATTAATGCCTGAGATATATCATCATCCCAATGTCAGTTGAATGTTGAGATGTCAAATGGTCTGTTATGAAACTCATATGATAATCATAATGAATTTCATAGAGCTCACATAATCAATATATCTTTTTTCATTTTAAAGAGTGGAACAAAATAAATTATTTATAGTTATCATACTTTATTAAGATAGCATAGATTCATATTATGATTCACATAATGAATGTAAAGATACACATTCGTACGAATGCATATACAAATATTCATAAGATACCGAAGAACATTGATGCCAATAAGAATACAATTGAGATGATTCATACTGTTTCTGAATCAAAAGCTTTTGGATTGTTAATCATCTTTATTATATTTATGAGATAAATAATTTGTTAACCAAGATAAGATTCGGAATGTTTCTTCTGTTATTTCAATTGAACATAATTCATCTGAATCTCTTAATCATTCATTGAGTAGATATGAATTGAGATTTAATTTATCAACTACATATTGGTCTGAGAATATTATTCAGTATGGAATTTTAATTATGATTGTGTTCATAATATAATAGGATAATAAATAAAATTACAATCAAGATAAGATATCATATGTTGAACATTCACTATCATCTTGTTTAGTAAACATATCATCAAGCTGGTCTATGAATTGTTTAAATAATATTTCATCATTCTTATCTGAACATTCTTCACTGTATAATATATATTCTTTTTGATTTGTTTCATCTTTGTATCTCATATAAATTGCATTGTCTCAGTCTTGATGAAACCAAACTCAGAGTCAATCAACTTCAATATGATATATAGGTCAATCAGGTGCAACAATCCAATTTCATTTATCAAGTTCATCTTTAAATTTGTAGAAAGTTACAGCTGGAATAATATCCAAGATGTCTTTTCATTTTAAAATAATAGTTTGCATATGTATTTAGTTTATTATAAATAAAATCATAATGAATTAAAATAATTTTTATAACATTTTTTTTACACATTTTTTTATTTTTATTTTATGTTATATTTACATTTCATTTAAATGTTTTGGAATTTCTTTGACAGTGTCAAGGTTGCTTTGACAAGTGAGTAATGTTAATTTGTATTTATTTGTACTATTTTTTTTTGACAATTTTTTATATTTTTTTGAGTGATTTTTTTGAGTTGGCTAGTTCATTATAAATAAAATTATAAATATAAAATTTATATTAAAGTTACATTATGAATTAATAAAATTTATAAATCTAATTATAGTGAATTAAAATAAAAGTATAGTTCAGAATAAAAAATGGTCTATTTTTTTTGACAAGATTTTTTTTAAGAGGACTACTTTTTTTTACCCTAACACTACATTTAATTTAATTCATTATAAATATTTTTATAAGTTTTCCCTATGCCGACCTAATAAATGAATCTGAAAATGCATATATAAATTTAATTATAATAAACTAAGCATATATTTTCACACAAAAATTGTCTACCTAACAGCCACGCAATTGTAAACCAGACACAGAAAATAAATGGAAGAGTTAAGAGAAACCGTAGGTGTCTCTTAGGGTTGGGTGGGTGGGGTATAACTATATTAATTCGCTGACTGTATTTGCAACACAACGAAACATACCTACTGTAATTTTTATTCTGAACTTGACAAAGACAAATCAACCAGATAAGTTTCCTCACGACGAAGCAACTGAACACGAAGAGTAATACATAAAAGAAAGAAGGACTAAGCCTTCTTCTTTCAAGTATAATGCCAAGCCCATTTATCTGGAAGAATGTCATTCTCATTGAATCCATTTTTAGCATCTCTCCATCAAGTGGCATAAGCCACTGACTTCACAGTATCTTGCTTAGCATCTTTCGTGTATTCAAATCGACGGTCAAGTAAATAATCTTCTTGTTCATCAAATCTACAAATGTACGGAGCCACATATTCAAGTTTAGCTTCATTATTAAATTGACTTTCTAAATCATAAAGCTTAGATTTTAATTCATCGATTTCACATTTATCAACTGAATTTTCTAATTCCCTTTCTGTTTCATCAATGTCATTTTGAAGCTCAGATAATGTGATTTCGTTAGGTTCTCTTTTCAGAACCATTCTTATTTCCATATCAGAACTGATTTGGAATTTACCATTAGAACATTCAAGGAAATCTTTCCATTGAACAAGTTCTCTTTTTTTACAGTTGTTGAAGTTGAAGGACATTTTTTAAATTGGTTAATGATAAAAACAGTAGTACTCTCAGCTGTAATAACTATTGTAATTTTATCCTAATACTTATTACCCGAAGCAGGTTCGAGTACAAAGTAATTCAATAAATTTTTTTGACTTTTTGGGCAGCCGTGCTTTAGCACTAGTCGAAAAGTCAAAAAATTTTATTGAATAGGAAAACTCGGTGCCAAGTTTGGAAAGAGTTTTCTGGTACTTTGAACGCAGATTAGACTAAGAATTGTTTTATCATTAACCAATTTAGAAAATGACTTTCAATTTTAATAACTTCAAAAAAAGATAACTTGTTTGATGGGAAGGTTTTCTTGGATATTCTAATGGTGAATTCTAAATTAGTTTTGATATGGGACTAAGAATGCCACGATAGTGTTCTGAAAAGATAATCTAACGGAATTACATTATCTGAACTTCAAAATGATATTGATGGAATAGAAAATGTATTAGAAAATTTAGTTGATAATTGTTAAATCAATGAATTGAAATCTAAGCGGATTTAGAAAGCAATTTAATAATGAAGTGAGACTTGAATATGTGGTGAACATACATTTGCAGATTTGATGAACAAGAAGATTATTTATGCAGAACGTCAATTTGAATACACGGAAGATACTAAGAAAGTACAGTGAAGCCTTTGGTTTATGCCACTTAATGAAGAGATGCACGTACTAAAATGGATTTAATGAGAATGATATTCTTCTAGATAAATGGATAAGCTTGGTATTATACTTGAAAGAAGATAAGCTTAGTCCTTCTTTCTTTGGACGTGTCGTAGCATTTTATAGAGTGGCGGATATAAGTGGGGCTGGTCGCCCTTGCGACCAGGGGCACGCCGCCACTACAAGGGGTGGGGTAGCAACACTTTTAATTCGTTGACTGGATTCTCTCATACTGAAACATTCCTTTTTTAGTTATCAGTATTCTCAACGTGATGAAGCAGTCGAGGAAAAATCCTAGATTTTTCCGAGTAGCTAACTCATCGTTGAAGAAAAAATATTTAGAGACACTGAATAAAATTTATTTAGGCTTCAGCCTAAATCAATTTTATCTTGTGTCTCTTTATTTTTTCAAGACGATTTAATTTTATAAAACACTATAACTAATTTAACAATTTTCTAAAATATAAACTTAGCTCATACACTTCTAAGTTTATATATGCATTTTGAGAATTCATTTATCAAGTTCACTATCGTGAATATATATATTTAGTTAGATAGATAGTAGAAGACCCCCATATGTAGGTAAGAATGTATAACTGCATCCCCACCTCAACTCCAACCTACTTTTTCCGCTCCATAACCGCGCCTCAATTTTCTCTTGTAATTTCTATTTACATTCCTATTCTTTCATTGGGCAGGTTTTTTTCCTCTTGTAGGTTTTGTTTCCCTGCCCTTGAAATTTTATCTTGTAATTTTTTCAATCATGGCTTGCAAAAAGAAATGTTGAAGAGGATGAAAGAGAAAATAATTTATCCTGTAACTTTATACTTTTATGGCAAATGCTATATCAAATTTTGTAAACTGAATAGCCAATTGAGCTAAACAGGTAGTATTAGATCCTATAGTAGACCTCTGAGCGTTGGCTGCTAAAGGAGTAAACAAAGGACTCGATCTTGTAACTTGAGATAACTTATCTCAGTACACAAACCCAAAAATTAGTAAAGCTGCTGAGTGAATTAAAGCTCAGGCTGAATCTCCAGTAGATCCAACATCTACATCTTATGCTGTATGAGAAGGGTTAGTTCACTGAGTTGATAATGCTGCTATGGCACTTTGACTTGTTCAGCTTGCAAAGCAGGTATGAAAGCAGTGACTTAAACAATTGCCAAAGCTGCTTGGTAAATATCAAGACGCAAAAGACAAGAAAGCTCAGCTTCAAGCAGCGCAGGAGATAAGAGATTACATACAGAAACAGGCGAAATCACCTACTGCTGTAACTTCCGACGTACCTGCTTATCAACAGAGAGCGTATGCTAACGAATGGAATGCTAATAATGATATAAAGATGGATACATTTAAAGATGTATGAGGTAATCAATCTGTATTTCCTAAGAGAAATCTAACTGATCAATTCAGACAGGTTGATAATACTTATACAAATCCAGTATCTAAGGATATGGCAAAAAATAATATCATAAAAGAGAGGTGAGAATTTCCTGCAACAATTAAAAATGATCTAAACAAGCCATTATCAAAAACGGATGCTAGGAATATGGATATCCCATACGGAGGATCTAATATGCAAGAAGTTAAAAATGTACAGAAGACTGTAAATGATATCGCTAAGATGTCTAATAAAGATTTTAAAAAGTTTATGCAGAATAACGAATCAGCGGCAATGGCTTGATATGAACCATCTTGGTGGGATTATCGTCTTGAAGACACATGGCATTCTTGAGATCTATGAAAGACAAAAGATGCAGTAATAAAAAATATTTTGAATCACCACTCTCTTGAGCAAGAATGAACTTTGACTAACACAATGCAATCAACAATCAGGAATAATGCGATCAAGAACAATAAGAATTATAGAAAGTGGTACAACAAATCAAAACGATATGATAGAGTCAACCTTACTCCACAGGAAAGGGCTTCAGCAATACAGGCTGAGAAAAATACTAACGCTGCTTTAAAGGCAGGTTGGGATCCACAAACTGAACCGTTTGATTTATATTTCTAATTATAACATATGAAGGACACATCAAGAACAGCGGCTTTAGACTACCTTCTTGCGATAGGTAATCTTATTGCTCTCGCCGATCACAAAGAAGAGCAGATTATGAACCTTGTTGAGGAACGCAACAATCTTTCCTCTGTAACTTCAGATCCTGAAGAATTAGAGAAGATGGCAACAGCTATCCAAGAAGAGATTGTATTGGCTTCTAGGGATAGAGAAAATCTATACCAGGATCGTAAAACATTACAACGTAACTTTTTCTCACGTTATAATATAGACATGGACTACTGGTGCCAGTTCAAGCACTACGCAATTGCCTTAACTGCTATGGAGGAATGCCGCAATGCGGATCCTACAGCAGATAATCAATTCATTTTGAATCGCTTTAGGAAGGAAGTATATCAATTCCTTGGTCAAGCGATGTGAGTTTGACCAGCTAACTGCTGACGCTGCCTTGCAGATATGTTAGACGAACAGCCATTAGATGTTACTGTTGATCCTGCTGATGTAACTTCTCCATTCTCAAGTGACACATGAGATGAATATCCACATGTACAAACTCCTGAAGAAAGAGCAGATGAGCTTGATGCATCCTGAACAATAATGTCTTGACCAACTCAGATATTCGATCCAAAAGATTATTCATGAAGTGAAATAAATTACATCGAAAATAATGTTGTTATACCAGCAGACTGCGGTTGGCACCTAGAATATCGTGAATGACCTAACTGAGAAAAATATAGATGCGCTGTTAAAGACATGCCAGATCCAACTCCTACTTGATTTAAAACAAGAAAACGTATAAAATAATGCTCTGATACCTAACCCGTAATTATGAAAAAGGGTTGGTCTACGACGGGACTAACCTAAACGAAGTCCTGGACGGACAGGACGCATTAAAATTCAAAAGGGAGAATCCAGACTTCAAAGTTTTCACCATACCAAATCTATATGGAAAACCTTATCAATTCAAGTTCCCATCTTACGATTTAAAACGTTCTGATGTAACTTCTCCGAATTCAGGATGGAAGGATATCACATATTCTTGGTATGAGAAGGTTATTGAGTTGTCTAATCTCTGATATATAAACGACTATACTCTGTGAGCGCATAAAGCGCTTACAGATACTTTTGATATATACGTGAAAGTATTATCTTGAGGGGATGAACTTTATACACTTATCCAGAAAGAAAATGTACAAATACAAGAAGACTTGGCTTCAGACAATCCAGACGTGGTGGCACAAGCTATTGAAAAAGCCAATCAGCTTAAGCACCGCTCCAGCGGCGTGGAATGAGAACTTATTCTTATGAAAGAAGCGATCATGGGATATGAGCAAGCTGATCCAATCATTTTTAGGCCATCAAAAAAGTCAACGCCAAAGTCATTCACCATCTGACAGGACTACGACTTCAAGCTGCCACAATTCGACAACCAAGTTTTTCACATCAAAAACAATTATACGGCAGCCCTTAGGTACCAGATGCTGCACAGAGCGTTGGAAGAATGGAACGCCAATCCTAGATACAAGCTCCATCAGAGAACCAATCTCCTCCAGCGACGGCAGACGGACGCCCTTAAAAGGATGGCAAGAAGGACAGTTATCCTTGCATCCAGAAGATCTTGAAAGACAATCATAGTTGCGCTCGAGATTTTGAAAGAAATGCTTGCGCACAATTACAAACAAGCAACAAGACCAAGATCAGTAATATTCATATCTAAAGACTTCGATGCAGTTGGACAGGTGATGGATTATATTATATCACTGATTAATGAGTTTGACTGGCTGAAGTCAATGTTCAATTATAATTCGACAGATCATATATTCTCTCTCGATACATTCGATGAGAATGGTAAAAAGAAAACTATCGCTCAATGTAAATTCTATTCAGCACTATGAAAAATGCCAGCCGTCGGTGACGCAGCTGATGCAGTTTTCTTCGATGAAGCAATGTTATATCCAAAGAATGTGTTCGATAAGATATATCCAATCGTGATGAACGAATGAGCGAGAATGCTTATCGTGTCTACGTTTTATTCACCTTCAGATGACGGAGATAGAGTATATGATCGGCCAATAAAACTGTGTAATGAATACGAAAAGGAAAGCTCAAAAATTATTGACATTGATAAACATATTCTTACACTATGGAAAGAGAAGGAACGCACAGGAATTATACCTGATGAATGTGCAGGTTTAAGGTATACAATTGACGATGTTGAAGTAATCATCAATAAAGAACAGGTAAAAGCTTCTCTTGAGGACGAACCTGATAGATATATGCGTGAACTTTATTGTAGAGCTACTGAAGCAAACTCAGTTCTGAACTATAAACCTTACATAGCACAGGTACGTTATTCTGAAAATCCTTATCCACATTATGAATCAGGACCGTTAGGACCTGAGGCTCTTATTCTTAAGCCTAAGTTCAGACGTATTGTAACGGCTTACGATCCAGCACAGACTTCAGATATCTCTGCATTTCTAGCGTGTTGATATGACGAGTCGAGAAATAAGGTTTGTGTAATTAAAGAATGGTGACTTAACTTTAAAGATAAATCATCATTCATTCCACAGGCTGATTCGATCAAGAAGGCTTTGAAACATCTTGATATGTTCAACTGTCCTATATTGAAGACAATGGATTCAACACATCAGGCTGTTGTAGATGTAATGCGAAGCCAAAGAATCTTCTTCCAGTATCTGTACTTCTGGACAGGATGAGATTCTATTAAGAAGTGAGTACGTTCTTATGAGGAACGTATACCAAAGAAGCTTATGGTGGAAGCTGCACAGACGATGTTTGATAACTGAATCGTAGAGATATGGGACTCTGACTGTAAACAACTTATTGAACAACTGTCTAACTTTGTAGAATTCAAAAATGAATACACAAATAGATCAAAGTTCAAATGAGCTACAGGACATGATGACTTTGTGGATTGCTTATTGATGTGCTTATGGACGTTCTGGTCTCACTTAGGATTGTCACATAATAAGTTTGAAGTTGATTCGTTCACTGAATATGCTATGCAGCAACAGGAAGATAATGATCCACGTCACTTATTAAATGATCCAAATGATAAACCTAAGATGAGATATGAGACAGTATCCAATGCGTTCCGATATTAATTTATCTTAACAAAATCGCCATATGTGATTCTTCTGAGATTTCTTCTCCACTCTATTCCACGGAGGGAAAACACAATCTAGAAATACAGCGTCAGAGAACGCTAAAACAAATCCTGAAAATGTAGAATATTGAAAGATAAACTGAGAGGTTGTGCAAATTGTAGAAGATGAGACTAGGTGAGAAAAGTGGGCTAATGCTATACTTAATGCACCACAAACAATTTGAACATATTGGAATCAATTAATATGAGATCAATTAACATCTAAACAGGATGTTGATGATCAGCTTATGTGATTAAAATATAATTGAAATGCAACTACTGATGCAGAAAAGGCTGAGTATATAAGAAAATTGTCAGATTATCAAAGACTTAATAGTCTTACAGAAATGACAATAGATCAGGCAGTTCAGAGGCAAAAGCTAAGTAATGAACTAGATAAATATACAGTGCCAGATACTATGTCAAATGGTAAGATGGACTGAAGCTGGTTCTTATGATATGATACAGTTTTCTGAAGATTATTTAGATCTGATAGAAGCCGTGAAGAAAGTGTACTTGAAGATAAAGATGCGAAACGAGTTCCAGTTGATAAAGATAAAATACTTGATTCACTAAATGAGTGAAACTGAAGAACCTGGAATTATTTTTGAGCATCAGATCCTAAAAAGCCTATAGATGATTCTATGAGAGTTCTTACAGAATCACAATATAAATCAGAAAGAAGTAAATCAGATATAGATGTTGCAATAAATGATCTTATAAAAACTAAAGCTCAGGAAGCTATAGATTCTAATTTTATAGCACCATGAAATCCATGATGACGTAAATCTACAATGGATGAGATGCTTTGATTGTTTGAAGCTGCTCAACAAGATAGAGCAATATCTACAAATCTAGAAGCATATAAAGAATTATACGCCGAAATAAAATGAAAAGCTCCAGAACTTGAAGCATATACTAAACAAAAGGCTGTTGATATGGTGGATATGATGACATACGTATTAACAACAAATAAGGATTCTCAAGACGCATATAAAGAATATCTTGAGACTCACGACAATCCATTTGAATTTGATGTTGCAAAGTTGGATTATAGTAAATTAAATAACTATGAGAAGGCGCTATTATATGCAAATCCAATAACAACTCTAAGAGTTTCAGAAGATGCAATATGACTTTGAGAAGAAGTATGATGAAGTCCAGTAGACTGATACTATACTGCAAATTCTATACTCCGTGCTGCAAAGCTATGAGAGAATGTTAAAGATGTAGATTTAATATGAGCATGATGGAACACTTTAGAATATGTTTGAGCAGCTGTTTGATGATTAATATCATCAGCATTTTGAACTGTTCTTGCTGTATGAAACACATGAGCTGATATGTTAAGTAAATGAGAGCTTCATATATCAGATTATAACTCATATTTATTCTGATGGCAGTCAAGTTCTATATATAATCTTAAAGCCAATTACCAACAAGAATGGGCATACCCAGATTATTTCTGATCTGATTTGTCTTATGTAGCTAGACAATATTGAAGTATTGTAGATGATCTTGTATCAGCAAGATTTATAGCGAAGCTTGACTTCCCAGTTAAAGCTGCTGATTTGGCTATGGTTAATAAAGTGTTAGTAAAATGATGAAAAGCTTTAGAGAAGGCGGCTGATGCTACTGTTAAAACTGCAAAAGCAGTTGATAAAGTTTCAGATGTTGCTACTACATCTAATAAGATAGTTACTACTTCAGAAAAGGTTAATAAAATAATTAATGCAGATACATTCCTTTGACGTGTAAAGAATTCAGTATCTAAGATTATAACAAAAGATGAAACTGTAAGAGAGGCTAAGAAGGCTGTACAGTTATCTACAAAGGATAGCATATTATTATCTTGAAAGAATATTGTAAATTGGATGGCAGATGAAATGGTTTCTTCTGCAATTTTCCAATGAATGACTCCATATGAATATTCTGAAGAAGATATGTCTATGGATTTGTTATGATCAGTATTCTCATGACTATTAAGAATAAAGGCTTATAACAATAGAATGTGAGCATTCAAAATGAATGCTGTAGATTCTGTATGGACTCAATGGTATCTTACTGAAGTTAAATGAATTGATCCAGCAGAAGTTACAGAATATATGTGACAAATGGATAAGTGAGCCATTAATAGATTATGAGCTGCTATAAAGTCTACATTCTCAAAAGTGTTAGATGTTGATACTGTAATTTCTAAACAAGATGTAAAATCAAAAGCTAACCTTATTTGAGATGATTCTAGAAATACGATCAACAAATTAATATCAGATACTGTATCTAACTCTGAGCAAAGATTCTTAAAAGAGATAGCATGATCTATGGATCCTTCAATAACTAAGTATGTAAAGAAAGGTAAGGTTACAAATCTTGATTGAACTGTAACTTCTTGACTTGTATGGAATAAACCAAAGTGAATGAAAGAGTCTACATGGAAAAAGACTAAAAGAAAAATCAGAGAAAAGGTATATAGTCCTAAATGATTAAACGATATAAATACAATAAAAGGTAGATCAAATATATTAAACAAAATGAAAAAATATGTTAAAGAACAACTACCAGCAATGGCTGCTAGATGATCTGAGACTACAAGAAAATGGGTAAAGAAAGGTAAAGATTGAAAGTGGACATGGGATTATACAAAAGTATCTCAGGCACAAATAGATAAATTCTACGCTGATCGTTTACAGAGATTTATTGATAAAAGTCCATATGTATCTGTCTTAACAGTAAAATGAAGTAAGCTATTAGAGAAGTGAGAGACTCGAAAATGATTCTCTGCTATAGATTATATTAACAATCCAAATTGACCATATTCATGGAGGTTTGTTTGACCATACGCTCAAAGACTTGCTATGTATATAAATGATCAAATAAAATGAAAACAGCTAAATAAAAACAATCTTATAAATTGATTAGCTGTATTATGAGCATGAACACAGAAAGTATTTAAACGATGGGTTAAAGAAAGATTCTGAGTTACAGACGCTGCTTCATTATCAAAGAAGGAATTGAAATCTTACATAAAAGAATTCTGACGTTCTTTAGATGAGGTAATTTTCCCAAATTATGTAAGAAGATGAGAGATGAGGCAGGCTGGTATGGATGTCTTATCTGATGATAAAAAATATCTTTCTAATAGAACATATCAAGATGCATGTGATCCATCTAAATGATGAAATGAAGACTTAAAATATATGGCTCCTGAGATGTTCCATGAGATAGCTAATTCTAATTTGTCATTGATTCAAAAAGAGATAAAGCTTAGATGATTTAAAAGAAGATTGGTTAATAATAAAAATATATATTGACTTACTCCATGAAGTAAAGTGTGAGTCAACGTATTTTGAGATACTTTGGAAGAAAAAGTATTGTTCTGAACAAAGTGAAAGATCTATATAAAGACTAATCAAAAATGAGCATATGATGTAATAAATAGTAGAGCTTGAAAGAAAGCATATCAAATTCCAGAGTTTAATAGAAAATGAGAATGAGTTAAAGAGTTTGATTATAAATTAGAAGAGGTAGATCCTGAGACATGAAGGAGAACTTACAGTATATATAAATGAGATATGATAGCATGATATGTATATACTAAATGAGATTATAATGTAGAATGATCTCCTAATGCTACACAGAAATATTGAACTCCTAGAAATATGACTATTGTTCTGTTTGATATAGCCACAGATTGAGAATATAAAAGTGTGGAATTAGATGTTGTAAAAGAAAAATGAAATTATGAAAACATCATGAAATATGATATGACTGAGAAGCTGCCAGCAAGCAAACAGACAGTAACAGAAAAATTCTTCGACACTGAGATATGAAAGGAAGTACCAGAAACTACATTACATCAATGGAATCAATTCTCTAATTATATAAGACAATGACATAAGAGCTATTCTGATTTCACAAAGTTAGTTCCATGATATACAGATAAAGTACCAGAAACTATATTCGATTATGTGATTGAGTCATCAGAATGGAGTGATTCTGATAAAATGAATTTCCTTATTTGAGTTATGTTTAATAAGTCGCTTAGTGAAACTATAGACTGATATAGATTTGATCTTACTAAGAAAAAGCAATTTAATAGGCCATGATATAGATATCCTACTGTTGATCGTAAAACTTGAGACACAAAACAAGTTGTTGTAAGTTCTGATGCTGAAGTATTTTATACAAGCTTTGTAGAGAATTGAATCGCTGCTATAGTAAAAGTTGATTGACAAGACGCATGAGAAATCTTCTATTACAAAGCAAGTAAAAATCCTATGGAGCTTGATTTATACAGATCTCCAGAAGATAAAAAACCTGTTGGTGTAATTTCTTTCTGAACTGATAGAGTGAGATGATATTTCAATGAACCATGATGACGCAGAATGATTACATGAAGTGTCGAGTTCTTGACAACAAAAGATAAAAATGCAATAGCATTAGCATATTCAAGAAGATATTGACAGCAGACATGAACTATCATTATATGAAAATGAGATGAACTATATAAGGAAATATATAAAGAGATGTTTAATCAAGAGATGCCTGATGTTGAGTATCATAGAATTAGGAGCACTGTCAACATGACTCCTAGAAAATATCTTGAAAGTTTAATTGATGATTATAAGAGAGCACACCAAGAGTTTTGAAATTTTATAACTATAAGATGATGAAGATGGAAATCTGTAGTTAGTCAGTTCAAAACAGAAAAAGCTAAAGTAGATCTTTGTGAAGGTTATATGAGATTATTCAGAGACACAACAGAGTTAACACATAGTGAAATATATAGAGCTGTTGAAGAATATATAGATAGATTGAAGAAATCTCCAGATTGAAAGATTGTATTATCAAAAGCTGAGAATGAAGTAAAACAAATTATGTATTGAAACTTGAGTCAATATTGAGCAAACAATATGATAAACATATTGTGATATCAGATGTTCTGAAAAAATCCACCTTCAAATTTATGAGAAACAGATATAAATAAGAGATTAAAAAACAGACGTGATACTATATTGCTAGCAATATATAAGAATAGAGATACTGTAAACAGTTGGAGTGAAGCAGAAAAAAGTGCTATAATTTGAAGATTAAAAAGAAAACTTGGTAAAGATATATATTGATGGAGAGATGTAGCTCTTGAGGATATCATTGCTGATATAGAGAAACATCCTAATGAATATAATTCTATAATAGATGCCTTATCAAGAAAGATAGATTATGAAGAGAAATTAAAAGAAAAGGCCGATAAAAAGAATATGAAGATAATTAGCGATGCAGAAAAAAGAATAGAACAAATAGAGAAAGATTTATGAATATGAAAACCAATCAAAAAGAAATGAAAGAATACTGATAAAATAAGTATGAATAATTATTTAGCACAAAGAGATTTCTTAGCTGATAGGTTGCAAACTTTGATATCAGAAAAAGAAGAAATCGCTAATCTAGAGACTCCAGATCCTAAAGCTATGGAAGATGTTAATAGAAGGATAGATGCTGTAATTCTAGCGCAGCGTGAACTTCAAGAAAACATTTCATATATTCAATGAAAGAAAGCGTGAGAATTTACAGATGAAGAATATAAATATTTAGCAAATGCTCAGCTTAGATGAGAATGAGTTTTCGAACCATGAACAATGACTAATGCTGAGATGAATGCAAGAATTAAGGAACTTTCAGATATGGTTCCATCTATGAGAGTAATTGAATATAGTGAAGTTTCTTGAGAGCCTCAACGAAGATGATTAACAAATTCAGAGCGTGCTACATATAGAGAGACTCTATCAGATGCTGCATATTATATACATAATTGACATGCAAGAGCTGAACATTTGGCAGAGCTTCATGCTATTGTTATAGATCCAAATAATGTAAATGTATTCGATTTGTCTCATGAAACATTCCATGAAGCTGTTACAATGATGACAGATCAGACAAGAAGATACGAGGTATATAATGAAACATATCAGAAGTTTAAAAAACAAATAGAAGAATTCTGAGATAGAAGAAGATATAATGAACAATTTGCCAAAGATCCAGATATGGATGAATTAACTCGTCAACATAAATTAACTGAAGAATGGCTTGCTGAAAGATTTTGAGAATATGTATTATGAAGACTTGAATTAGAGGATTCTACAATATTATGATTCTTTAAGGAATTATGGAACAAAATAAAATTGATGTTCTCTGACACTAAAGCGTTAGAATTGTTCGAAGATATTTATGAAAGAAGACTTGAATACAATACTACAAAAATCGATTTAGAGCCATCAGATATGAAAGCTGATCCAAACTTTAGACTTACAAAAGATAGTACGTTTGATTATGTAAATAATTGAAACTTTGTAATGTGAGATGACTTTGATCCATATGAGTTAATTCGTAATGTGTGATATAGAGATGCTGCCATATTGACAAACAATAGATTCTCATGAAGATGAAATTACTTCACATCAAAAAAACAGATTATAACATTAGACGATTGAAGACAGATAAGTGCAAGCTATTGAGAATTGTTTGAATGAATAATGACAAAATCTAAAGAATTATGAATAGAGAATTCTTTAGAGTTCTTGTATTGAGATGACTGAGAATTCTTCAATTGGATAAGTAATAAATGAAATTCATTAATAAAGACTAAAGTTATTTGAAACTGAGCAGCAATATTAGAAGTTACATATCCAGATGTATTCGATTGATCTAGAGTTGCTGAGTTTAAAATGATAATACCTAATTGATGAAGATGAAATAAAAGCTTTATTATAGAATGAATAAAGAATAAGACAATTGAAGAGATCGCGCAAATACTTGCATGAAAAGAATATTGAAATATCATAAGAGCATTTGAGACTCGCTCATTATGAGCTGAAGAAAAGCAGATGTCTAATATGCCTGTATGAGAATATGAAAACTATGTAAGGTCTATGTGACCAAACTATGAGAGATTCTTAAATAGATATATGCCAGACGCTCTTGAAAAATCAGTAGATGAATATGTTCATTGAGTGAGAGATGCTAGCTTTGATTCGTATGAAAATATAGATCAAATAGAATCTATATTAAATTGAGCATTTAGAACATTGATATTTGATTGGAATATTCCTCACACTAATTGAGCTGTAAATTGATCATTAGTAGATATATATCAATGATTATACAGAAGGAAGTGGGAAAGAACAAAGTGACTCATAAATGCAGTATTAGAATTAAATGATCCAAAACTAAGATTTGAAGTATGAAAAAGTAGATGAATAACTCCAACTATACAATTCCAATTCAAAGATAAAAAATGAAAGATACGCTCAATATGATGGCATTTAACTGAAGAGCAGTTAGCTGAATGAAAAGCTAATTGATGGTGGAAATATTGAAGCATAGATGATTTGCAGAAGGCTAGTCCTAGAAAGATGAACGCACCTGCATGGAATAGATCTATGCTAATAGATCCAGAATGAACAGATTACAATAATGTAGCAGTAGTATGAAAACAAGCTTATGAGAAAGTTAGAGAGGCTCGTTGATATAAAGTTCCTATAAGCTTTAGAGATTGACACTTTAATTATCAGATATGATGAGTCGCATTCGATATAGATTGAAATAAGTGATTTGTAATTCAAAAAAATATGAGAATAGAAGATTTTATCTCTGCTCTAGAAAATAGATGAGGAATATCTTCTTCTATAGCAATTAGTGATTCATATATACCAAATTCTGAATTCTGATCTGTAGCTTTACTATGACGCAAAAGACCATTAAAGTGAGAGAGACTATTTGATTGATTGAAAATATTTTGATGAGATGCGTTTACTCCAACATTGCATACATTAATAAAATGAGATATAAAGATGGTGCTATCAGATGCATATAAAAAATATTTAGAATCTTGAACTGATTTTGAGAGTAGGAAGCATATATTATGAGAGTTAAGAGAAGAATTAAATAAAAAGTTAAAACCATATTTCTCGGCATATGATGATAATGTATTCTTAGATTCTAGTCTAAAAGATAATCGAACTGACAAGATGATAGTAAAGTTTATGATGCGATGAGATAGGGTAAATCTATTATGAAATCATGAATGAGATAAGTATTATAGTTGGGTAGTTAATAGCGCATTATATAAATGAAAAATGAAACCTAAATGAGATTGGATAATATCTAAAATGATAAATGATTTAGATTATATGAACAGAGTATATGATGATGCTTTATGATGACAAATGGCATGAGTAGCATGATCGTTTGGTGATGATGATCCGTTATATGTAGAATTGAAAAAGATAGATAGTAAAGATATAGCATTACAAGAAAGGCTATCTTCTCAGCTACCACGATTACATAGATGAGAAACTCCTACTACATTATGAGAAGTTGATGTTGATCGTATCGCTAAAGAATTGAGACAAAGTCCAAATTGGAACAAAATAAGGAAAGTATATCTTGAAAACAGATTAAGACCAGAAGATACTTTAGAAGATTATATAAGATCATATATCATATCATATCAGGTAAAACAATGCTTTAACTATTTTGAATGATATTCTAGACAGTTAAATCTAAATGATTATTGGTGAATAGTAACAAACGAGATTGATCATGATGCTATTATAAAATGATTAGAAGATAACAATTACAAATACTATGTAATAGATGCTAATAAATGATATACAGCTGAAGAGATGGAAAACATAATAGATAAATATGCAAACAAGAAAGATTCATTTATAGTTATTAGATGATGATCATCTCGTAATGTAAGAGATTGAGTATATGGTATGCAAGATTTTCAATATGTAAATCCTATCTGAACAACTGTAGAATGATTTAAAACTGCTAGACAAATTCCATTGATAGATCGTAGGTCTTATTTATGAGCACAGTTGTCAGATAGAACATTAAAATTATTGCACGCTCATTGATTAGATGCACTAATAATTTGAGTATCTACGAATAAGTATATAAATAATATGAGGGATATAAATAAAGTGTTATCAGAAAACAATTATAATATGAAAAATGATGCCCCTTGATATTATAAAGAGAATAGAGAATTGGTAAAGACTAAACTTGTGAGAGATAAACAAACATGGGCTAATTCAAAAAGAAGAATATTGAATAAAGAAATAAGAGATTTACAAAGAAAAATAAGATATGCACAAGAAAGATTAGAAATATCCCAAGAAAGATTTGATCAATTCTCTAATAGTCCAGCATATTTCCAAGCTTTAAAAATAAAAGAAGCTATAGAAAAATGAAAAAAAGCAAGAAAGGCTTTGTTAGATGCTAGAAAGAATGACAACGTATTGACTCCAATATCTGCAAATAGTGTTACTGATACTACTCGTCATAATATTATAAAAACAACAGAGACGACGCCACCATTTGCTAAAGATATTGTATTAGATAATTATACCCAAATAGATAATGAAGTAATGATGTCAGCTATGGAAACATGGTGAACAAACATTGACGATTGAATGCATATAAAAGAGAAACAATTAATATGATGAAAAGTTGATATAGCGTTGCCTGTTTGACAGACATCAATATGAGATGTAAATTTATTGGATATGAATGTTCGTTGATCTAAATCGTTTGCTATATGGGCTACAGATTCAGATGTGTTAGATAAGTTCAAAACAAGGATCAGTCAAGAAATGCCAGAGTATTCTTTCATCTATGAGAGAGAATGATGAAATATAGCATACTATAAATTAAATGATGACGTTGATATAGACCTTGAAAAACAAATCGAAGATGATAAAAACATAACAGAAGCTTCGTTATGAAGTGTGATAGATTCTTCTTTAGTATGTAAGGTTTAATATATGGATAGAGCTTGAGCAATATTATCTAAATGTATGAGGCCAGTAGAAACTGGCCTCGCAAAAAATGAATTTATTATATGACTTGATCAATTAGATTGAGTAGATTCTCGGCGTTCGTTTGCTACGTCTAAAGATTGAATTTGAAAATTTACACAGAAACAATTGGCAGATTTAAAAAAAGATGCATTTATGTGATCTGTTACATTTTGACATTATAGACCATGAGTTTGGACAAAACAAATGGATATAGATCCTAATGATATATATATAGTTAGGGATGCTAATGATAAAGTTGTACTTGATGATCAATGAAGAGCGTTATATAAATATCATAGCACATGAGAAATAGTAGATTGGAGTAAAATATGAAATAAAAAAGAATCTGTATTATGGTTATTTATGAGAGATAAAAAGAAGATGGCATCTGCGCCTTCTCGATATTTTGCAGTAAAAAATTCTATGTATAGATATGTACCATATTTAAAGGTACATCATAGTAATCTTATGACAGAAGATTGATTTGATATATTAGAAAATAGAATAAGATGGTTCTTTAATGATATAGAAAATTGAAAATGAAAACAACATCGGTATAAAACACTAACAGATTTATATACATCAGAATTATGAAATCATCGATTTCTTATGTCTAAGATAATGCCACAAGAATTTGATCGTATGACATCAGATAAAGATGTTGCTAGGCAATTGTTATGATATGATTTTTCTACTGTAACTTTTAGGGAATTCTCTGAAGCTGCATCTGTATATGCAAATAAGGAAAGATGATGAAATCTAACAGTTGCTGATGCTATGTGAACAAAATATGCAGATCAGATATATTGAGCAAAAACAAGAATGCTGTTTGATATAGATGAAGAATGAAAAGTTAGTAGATCAACAGAGCCAAAAGAATGACATATAAGTAAAACATATCTTATGCAACTTAGCACTGATCAACAGATAGAACAAATAAAATTTGTTTTATGAGCTGATATGCCTAGCATGGATCAGTTATCTGCATGGATGAAAATAAAAATATGATGGTATAAATGATGGTGAATAATTCTAAGATGATTAAATCTTATTGGTTCTCCTAGTGTATATTCTGCATTAATGACATTTTGAAAATGAATGACTTGATTTATGCCATTATTAATTCTTAATTCTTGAATGTTTGTAACTGACGCTATAGCTAAATGACATAGATTAGATTGAGATTGGAAAACATTCTTTAAGAAATGGTGATTAAAAGATTGATTACCAGAATCATATGATTGATATTCATCTTGAATATGAAATACATTATGAGATATGTCTAGGACATTTTATTCTAAAGTTTCAAATATATTTCAACAATGAGCATTCAATGCTATGGATACAATAATGGAAAACTCATATAAAGTTAGACAATTTCAATTGTTCTTTGAGTCTCAGTTTCCATGAATAAGAAGCGTATCAGAACTTGATTCAATATTAGAATCAATAAAAAGAAATGATGATGCTATGAAAAAGCTTGATATAAATTACGAGCCACAGCTTGATAGAATGCTTGAAGCTGCAAGATGATACTCTGAATATTCTATAAGATTAGCAACTACTAATACTCCAGTTCTTGCATCATTAGTTAGAGTTCATGCAGCAAAGAATCCACTCAATCAGCCAATGCTTGATTGTTGGTATGTAATGTGGAATTTCTTTGCATGATGGTGATTTAATAAAATATCATGAGCATGGAAAATATTTAAAGATTGAATGAGTAATATATATCATTGAAGGATATGATCAAAATATCTTGATGATTTATTAGCAAGTTGAGTTGATGAAGCTACTGTTCGTGCAAATATGACTAGAGCATATCTTGAGAATGAAGAATTAATATACTTCTTCCATAAGATATACACAGCAATGATGATATGAAAATATCTTGATAGATTAAGTGAAAGCTGATCAGATAAAGATAATGAAACATTGTTTGATGATTTATCTGATATGCTTAGATACTTAGATATATTCTCATGAGATTATGCAGCATTAACTGCAAATCCACAATGAAGGCTTGTTAAAAACTTTTGGGATATGTTTATATGAGAATTAGAGAACAACGCCTCTATGTGAACAGCTTTAAAAGCTTGAACTGCTGCCGCTACGAAAGAAGCATTTAGATCATTCTTTAGAAGATTGTATTGGCCTCAAATAGCTACAGAATATGTAGCATTAGAGAATGCCGATTGGGATATGAAAGAAAATACACGAGTAAAGAAGATGGTTAAATCTATTCAAGATAATGTTAACTGATATTTATTCTATCTAAAAGATCAGACAGAGAACTGAGAATATGATTACTATATTCCAAGATGACCTAACTCTTATGTAAATTCTATTCTTTGAGTAACTCCAAAAAGTATAGAGTTTGTTAATGATCAAAAGATGTTAAGCAAATTAGCTAATCTTAGTTGATGATTATTCGAAGATAATAGTCCATTTCATAATTGGGTTATATATTCATTTCCATTTTTAAAACAGTGGAACATATCTCAAATAGCTGAAGTAGAATGATTTATAGATGATCATAATAAGTTCAGGAGTTCGAAAGAATATATTGATATGACGAATTGAAGAATTCCTTGAGACATGGATGATACTGATTGGGAATATATGTATAAAATCGTAACTCGTAGATTGGTTAATAATGAAGATAAAATAAGTAACGACTCTTTACTTGCACAATATAGTTTTGTTTGAGAGGACTGAAATGTTGCATATAATAAAGCATTACAGACTCAAGAATATATTGTACATAAATTTATGCAAGATTGATTAACTGAAGAACAGGCAAATGAGCTTTATGTAAGAATGAATAAGAAGACTGATCGTTTCGATGAAGAAGCTATTAGAACTTTGGCATATATGGAAGCTAAAACTCCTGGTTCTTCATTGCAAGCAGTTGCATATTTAATGAATAAAGAATGGCTTGATTATGTTCGGCATTCATGAGTTTATTATAATAACACACCAGAGTCTCAGGCTTTATTACAAGAAAGAATGAAGCAATGAGAAATAGAAGCTGCAAAAAAATATTCTCAATATGTTCCATATATAGATAGATATTATATATGGCCTCAATTTATATTACATTATGCGAAAGTTCATAACACACCATTAGCTAAATATATTGATTGACCATGAGATAAAAATTCATGAGCAATGAAATTAGTAACTCCAGGTTCTACGGTTGATGATGATTGAGTAGTTCATCAAAATAGTATATTAATACAGAACTTTCAGGCTCAATTAATGGTTGATATAGAATGAGCTAATTGAAATCCAGACGCTAGAAAATTAATGAACTGATTTTCTTTAATCTTTGATACAAAAAAATATGAGAATGTTGATTGAACATTACAGCCAAAATATGCAGCATATGCATTAAATCAATTAGAAACAATATATAATCATATAGACAGTCTTGCCATCGACGAAACATCAAAGCATATATTAAAACAATGAACTTTAATGTTCTGAGATAAATTATATGTAAATGTTATTAATGATTCTAATCTTATGAAAAGAGATGATGTTAAACAAATAGTAAAAGATTGGGCGCATTATTGGTATTGAGAATTTAGAGAGCTAGACAAGATAGCTATAGATGCTGCAGAAGATCAGTTGTCTAATAAAGAGTGGAAATCATATTGAGCAAAGAAAAATTATTTGACAAGTTGATTAAACAAAAGATTCTCTTGATTCGTAAATTGGTATGATTATATGAAGAATAGAGCATATAGTAATAACTATATGAGATATAGAGTATTTGATTGGACGCCTAGAGACTATCAAAGAAATTATTTATCAGAATATGATTTCAATCAGGCTAAATATGCACAATGATGACGAATGCCTTTAGAGAAAAAATCTACTGGTAAATGATGAAAATCTGGTGATGACTGAATATGAGTTACAACAAGAAGATGAAAATCTCTACAATTCTATAAACGTGAAGATCCAGATAAACCAGTAGAATATAGATTACCACGAAGAAAGAGACGAGTAAGAAGATGAAAATGAGTTAAGCCAATCAGCTCTACTACTTGGAAACATTTAACTCCTAAACCAAAAACAAATGGCTAATGAATTCGATCCTTTCGAAGATAATATAGTCCCTGTTGAGCCAGAGATAATAACACCTAAGGACGAAACTCCTCTTACTATGCAAGAGGATATGTCCGAAGATGATATGAAGAAACAAGCTATGGCTCAAGTTAGACAGGAACTTGACAAAGCATGAGTAGATTTAGACTACTTACTCACGAACATGAAGGACGCAGTTGAGAATGCTACAATAGAAACATTCTCAGGTACCTTACTTAAAGATCATAAGACGTCAGTTGCTGCATTGAAACAGTTAATAGATCTGTGGAAAACTGCACACTGAATGAATAAGAAAGAAGCACAAGAAATTATTTTTAAGCCTATATTTAATAAACCGCCTAAGCTTAACTAAAATCTCTTGACTTTCATTTTTGTGTAATTATAGTACAGGTATGACTGAAGTAAAAACATTTGAGTCTAAAGACTCAAAAGTCTTAATCCCAACGTCTTTACAACAGGTCATAGAAGGAATCAATTTAACTGAACCTTATATTGATTTCTATTGAAAGAACTTCGACCTGACAGCCAAAAAGGAATGAACTGCTTCGTATATCAGGACAGATATCTTAAAGCTGATTAACATATACGAACAAAGTTTCTTCAAGAATTGGCAGATATGATGGGAAGACTATACTCTAAGTAGTCTGAGGAGACAGATCTTCTTAGAAGCGAATAACCGCAAGAACGCGGCAAACTCCAAAGTCCCTATTATTCGTACTTTTGTTGACCGTTTAAAGAAAGGTATAATAAATGCGAACTTTACATTAAAGGCCAATGCTGTAACTTCTGAATATAAGAACCAGACTGAGGCTATACAGGCTGCAATAGAATGGTGTTATTCTTCAGCCAAGTGAAGAAAGAAATTAATGGATACTATTCAATGTGCTTTATTGAATGGTAACTGATATATAAAAGCTACTTTTAAAACTCCTAAAGAGAAGTTAGCTAGTATACAAAATCCAGACTCTAAGAAGTATATGAAGATAGAAGATACTTATTCTGATATGAAATGGATATCAGAATTTGAGTTATTCTACGATCCAATACTTCCATTAGATGAACAAAGATATGTAGTTTATCGTAGCATCAAACCAATTAGAGCAATCTTAAATATGATTGAGTCTATGGATGAAAAGATAGACGTAGAACATCTTAATTATATTATGAAGAATCCAAAACCTTTCAGTAGGAAGGACTTCTCAAATATAAGAATGATTAAATATTGGTGATTAGAAGCTACAAGGAAATGACAAAACTACAGCATGGATAACTTATTCAACATTACATTTAATAATGATAAGGCTGAATATGTTGAGATATGGACACCTGACACATTGTCTATATGTATTAACGGATGGATAGTTGCTGATACTAAAAACCCATACGCAGATAGACAATATCGACATCCATATTATGCATGTCACTATGCAGAGAATCCATGAGTTAGTATCTGAGAATGAGCTTGAATTATATTAGCTGACATTCAAAAAGCATATGATTGATTATTTAATCTATTGCTTGACCATGCTAGTATGACAGCATCTCCAATGCTTTGGGTACAGGCTGGTAAAGTAATATTCAACAATAAGAATGTTGATCATAATCTTGAATGGAAACCTTGGTGAGTTCTTGAGATGGAAGATAAATGAAATATGGATTTCATTACTCCTCCAGCTCTAGATCAATGAATCATTACGACACTTCAAGAAATGTTAGAGACTGCGAACTTTGCTATATCTCCTACAAGTTATTCTGACTATAATAGTCAGTCTAGAAGTGCAACAGATTCTCAAGCAAGATTTGATTGACTATCAGATTCAGTTGCATTATTAATAGACTCAGTTAGTAATATGTTGACACAAATAGCTGACAACTGGTTAATAGATATGCAAGATAAAATGCCTGAATTATTTGAACTTCCTGTCTATAATTCTAAGTGAATGATAGAAAGTTGGAAGAAAATAAAGAGATCAGACCTTGAAGGTAAATATATATTTGAGTGGACATCTGATTCAATTGCTGATGCAAATGACTTAGTTAATAAGGCTCAATTAGATGAGTATCTAACTAACCTAACAAGAATCTGAATGCCTTGAGATGGTACGACATACTTAGACATACCACACTTACTTAACTATATTAACTGATTATATAAATGACCAAATAATATTGTTCGTAATGAATCTACATATTATAGTAAGATGGCTGAAGATCAGCAGAAGCGTGCAGAAATACAAGCTGATGTTCAACAAATACAAGCTAATGCAGAAATGGAAATTCAACAGCAACAGCAATTAGCTCAAGAATGAATGCAAATGCAAGAATCTGAAGAATGACAAATGCCTGAAGAAGCACCACAGAGTGATGATCAAATGGCGGCTGCATTACAACAAATGTTTAGTCAATAATATTTACTTTGTAATTATATAACACGATGGCAAAGACCAAATTAGACCGTGTTCTTGAAATATTAGAATCACAGGTATCACAAACACAGGCCGCTGAAGGGACGGAACCTACCAGTGAACCAACTGTTCAGACGGCCACAACGAACGAAACCACTGTTTCAGATACAGAAGCACCTGTAGTTGCAACTGCACCTGTTGATAATACAACAGAAGGTGCGGAACAAGTAACTGATCTCAACGTTGATCAGTTGCCTGAGAAAGGCGATAATGCGACTGAAGCCAAGAATCAAACAGAATCTGACTCGTTTGATAAGGACTTCGCAGAATTAGCAGCCTTAGTAGGGTATGATGTCAACTCTAAGGAATGACAGGAATCCGAAAAGACTGAGCCACAACCAGATCCAGTAGACGAACCACTCACTGAAGAGGAGAATCAAAACTACAAAAAGATGTTTGATCAGGAAGTCGAAAGAAGGGTTGCTGCCGAGGGGGAAGCTCGTAACGCCGTTGCAGAAGCCAAGTACCGAAAGACCATGCTTGAAAAGGAGGGCGACAAATATTACTGAACCATAGACAAGCAAAAGGAATTAGAAGCAGAATTGAGGGTCGCAAAAGCTGCTCAAATGCCTGAAGAAATCGCTCCGCTATGACAGTCATATCTTCTTTGGCAGGAAACAAAAACTCCTACTCATAAATGGAGAGCAATTAAAGACGCTCTCACACTGGTAGAAGCTATGACATGAGTGTCCGCAGAGGACTACTATTGAACGATTCTGCGTGCAGAGAATAAAGACGTTCCAGAAGTGAATGACAAAGCTCCTACAACAAGTACAGTTCAAAATCTGAACTGACAAAAGCAGACACCGTTCATGTCGCTTTAGATTATTTTACTTAATATAAAATGTTTACTAATACAAGTGGAAACTGTATTACAAGTTGTAATATCGATACTACTCCATGTCCAAATGGAATACAAGGAGAATACCAAAATTATCCAGCTTATGGACTTGAAGGAGTAAACTTTGAAGGTTATTCATACCTTTCTGAATCTGGAGCTCAGATTCTTTATAAACCAGCTGATGATGGAAAATACTACATCGATGATCAGATCCCTCTATTAACTCATGACGGAGAACCTATTCCTATGTTCAAAGCTTTGCTTGATACTAAGAGTTCTCTTCCTCAATTGTTATTCGATCAGACAAGCCTTGAAGCTTTGTACGATCCTGAGAAATCTGGACCATTACCAATGACTGCTCCAACTTTCAAATCAATCAAAAATATTCAGGTTGGTTTAGGAAGAGACGGACAATCTTTCGTTTGGGCTGAATTCGCTCCAGAAAGACCAGTTATGTATCTTTACAAAACTGTTAAAGAAATTAACGCTAACAGCGTAAATGTTAAATATTATCTTTGTGATAAGAGATGATTACCTATCGACTTCAACCATCCTAAATATAAAGACTTAGTTGTTATCAACTCAAGACTTAGAATAATGAGACATGATCCTGCTGAAGTTCAATCAGAAGATTGTGGTTCATACGGATGCTGTGCAGATCTTATCGTAAGACCTGTAGTAGCTATGGGTGCTGATCAGTTATCTAGACCAGGAAATTTCTGAGGAACAGCTATGTATCCATATGTAATTTTCGAAGGTGCTGGAAACGGAACAGACGGAGTTAATAGACCATTGTTCACTGCAACAGGTAGATCTTCTGTTGAAGGAGCTGCTATCAGTTACAATGACAACTATGTATGTCTAAATAACCCAGATAAATACATGGATGGAATCTATCCAGGAGACCAAATCACTTTCGAATATAACTCATTCGATTGGTGTAATCCAGTTCTTGGAGGATATCAGACTCAATGACATGTAATCAGGAGATCATTCGCTCAGAACATCGGTACAGAACTTTGTTTCGATGATGCTGAACTTAGAATGGGATATCCTGAAGTTGGTGGAATCGATGCAGTAATCGGAAGAAAACTTCAGAATATTGCTAGAGACTTAACAGAACAAGAATATAGAGCATTCTGGTTAGGAGAGAACAGAGCACCTAATAACGCTTCTAAAATACCTGGATCTACTATGGGACTTTATACTGAGCTTATGAACGCACATGCTGCTAAGCCTTGGTTAAAGATCGTTAGAAGTGCAGCTGCTGCTGTAACTCTAGAAGATAAAGCTAGAATCTTTATTGAAACATTACAGCAAGTTCAAAACACTAAATTCGGTGGTAAATGAACTATTACTGCAGTAATGGATTCAAGAGCTTACTCAACTTACTTAGCTCTTCGCCCTGCTTTCAAGAAACTTGGTGGATGGCAAGAAATGTTACCAAGCTCAAATAGCTTCAACTTCGGTCAGACTTTCACTATCACTACTCAATTCGGAGGACTTGAAATTATGACAGATATCTATCTTGAACAATTATCAGAGAACTCTGGAATGATCGTATTCTTAGATAGAGATTTGATCGGAACTGCAACATTACCTGAATTCAACATTGAATTGCCAAGCAACAGTGTTAAGAAGAATGTTGTACAAGGATTAAGAATTAAGGATGTTACTCCTAACTATATCATCGGAAACTGTAAATGTTTTGATGTTTATACATCATTCGCATTCATCTTCGTTGGTATCGGACAAGAGAACGGACCTTACGCTATCCTTGAATGATTCAGCTTATAATCAGTTGTATGATAGGAGAAAGGAGTTGGGTAAAACCAACTCTTTTTCTCTTGCATTCTAATATATTATTTCTATATTTTCATAGGAGTAATCCTACTATGTCGACAAATCCCCTAAAGGGGTTCGTTGACTACATCGTGTCCTTCTAGGCTTACTACCTCGGTAGTAGGCCTAGTTTAAAATTTACATAACAACAATGCAAATTTATAGAATACAAAAGAAGGACAGAGTCTGTTATGTCACTCCTATGCAGTTCATTGAATATGAACGTAAGTGACGAACTATAATAAAAAAATTGGAGTCAAAGCCATTCCGTAAGGATGTAAATTGACAACATAAAAAAAGGACATTGATGAATAACTTTTAATTCTATTTCGCGCGAACGAATGAAAGTATTCTTCAAAGATGTTGTAATGACTGACATTGAAAAATTCTTGGCAGAAGCACCAGCAAGTGATGAAATGCCTATCACACAATATGCTAATGCCAAAGGTTTCGATGTAACTTTGTTCAGAGAGTTTATGAATAAACTTTCTAATTGGTCATATGCTACATCAAATCAAATTGATGCAAACAATGTATCAGTAAATGAAATCAAATCAACTCTAACAGCTGAAGAATTGGTTTGAAAAAAACCATGACCACAAACTAGATGAAATAAAAATCTAGTATACTTCTCATTAACAGATGAGGACTTAGTTAAATATCAAGATATGATAATGTATTATACATCATTATCATGATTTACTGTAGATGAAGATCCAACATGAGCAATCAAAAATTCTCATGAAGTTTTTAATATCTATTGGAAATATACACCAAAGAATATTCCAGAAGATAAATACAGAGAATCTAGATATCTACAGTTCCCATATTTATTAGAAATGTCTCAGCGTTCTAATCATTCAGGAGAAGTTAAACAAGTTGAAGTTCCTGAAAGATATAAGACAGAATATTATTATTCTGGTATGTGAGCTGATCCTCAAAAAGAAATAGATCATTGAGAATTCCCAGAAAAAATATGAGATCAAAATAAATATGTATTCTGGAAACTGATTCCTACTACAGAAGAAATCCCATATGATAATTGAATCTCAAGTATGACATATACTTATGAGCCAATTCATAACGTATTGCCTACTCAAGATTTACAATGGAGTTCGGCAATCAAATGAAATATTATATGAGATTGATATTTCAATATGACTAGACATCCAAGACAGGGTAAATAATTTAATTTATCAGTTCTGAACTAATGTATACAGTTAAACAGTTTTATCAAATGGTCTATCCAATTATAAACCAGCATGGTGTTTCATATGCGGTATGACCTAATAATCTTATTCACCTAGTGAACATGGGATTGAATATGATATACAATTATGAATGAATGCATTGGTCTTGGGAGCATAGAAAAGACTTGTTTAATATGAATGAGATGTCTCAATGAGCTTTGTTATCACGTCGGCCTGTAAGAAAGATAGACAAGTTCTGGTGAGGTAATTGGAAAGATGTTGACAAAGTTTGACTAGACAAATGTTACTGTAATTTAAATCTTCCAGATAAAGAAATAATATCTCCTTGCTGTGAATGTAACTGTACTGTTCCTTGTGAACCAATAGAATTAAAACAGATACTTCCACAGAATAAATTATGTGCATGACAATATCAAATCTCTTGATCATTTATCGCATGAATGTGATGACTTGATTGAAGAATAGTTAAAGTAGATTTATGAGATTTGCATGTAAATGATTTATGGATGTCTTATTTCTGTTGACCAGTTAAGATGGAGAAGTTCTCAGATATAATTCCATTACCTGATTCATTCATTCAGGTTCTTGTATGGATTGTTTGAGCTACTGTCATACCACAACAGTGAATAGCTAGACAACAAGAAGACCTAACATACTATTCTCTATATAGAAAGGAATTGGATTACTTAAGAAAACAAGACACAATTGTACCTGAGACTTTAGAGATTCCAGATAATGCATTGCCAGGAAACGAAATTCCTGGATATCAATGACAACAATTTTATTCTGTAAATCTTGGTAACACATGGTAATGCAAGATGCCGTAACGGCTTGGGATTTAAAACCAAATCGTGAGAATACCAATAAGATATTCAACGTTTTGTGTAACGTCCAGCCAGTAGAGCATCCTTGGTCAGGTGACTGATATGCAAGAAAGATAGATGTTACCACCTGATCGAAGGATCAGTTCTGGTTTGAAAAATGTAAATGATTAAAGAAATGTAAGTTATATGAATATGAATGTAGCTGAGATTGTGTAAGGCTTGTTATCCCTGAAGATAATATTGATCCAGGAGATGAACAGGCAGCATCTAAAAAAAGACG
>Ga0247611_10002049_pt1 | contig 34042 bp, 55 predicted proteins | sample 177DNAGHGhighgp2_FD_192422 | JGI IMG/M metagenome (GOLD analysis project Ga0247611, IMG submission 192422) | Sheep rumen microbial communities from Palmerston North, Manawatu-Wanganui, New Zealand - 1770 DNA GHGhigh gp2 | ecosystem: Host-associated > Mammals > Digestive system > Stomach > Rumen... | reverse complement strand
AAATGTTGGTATATCATTTTCTCCATCGCCAAATGCAATACAAGGGTGGTGTAGCGGATCACCCAAAGGATCTTTTCCTAAAGAAATACCAGCATCTAACCAGTTTAAAAAATATTCTTTTATAAAATAACTTTTATCTACTCCTTTTATATTAACATCATTTCCATAATCGTAAGATTTAGTAATATCCAAATCAGAAATTAAAGAAGCAACTGGTTCTTTACTTACAAAGACATAGTTTAAAATTTCTTCGTTTTTAGAATCATTAAAGTATGTTTCAGTAGAAACTATTTGTCCAGGTTCTCTATTTTCTAATTTACAATTTTCCAAATATATTGGCGTTAAATCACTATCTATAATTTTTTCACCATCAGCAGTTTTATAAACAATAACTACTTTGCCAAAATACTTATCGAAAACTTCTTTACATAATTCACAAGGAACTGAAATCTTTTTAGTCCATTTACCTGTTGTTTCATAAAGTAATGCACCCATCGAACAAATAAGATAATCCACATTATCTTCTAGTTCTTTTACAGCTAAAGCTCTTTTTAAATCACGTCCTGTATTTATAATTACCAAATTATTATTTTTACGTAATTGCTTTAAAACTTTCAAATTTTCTTTTGAAATTTCGTTAGACCCCTTTTCTACTAAAGTCCCATCTAAGTCAAAAAAATAAAAATTATACATTATTATCCTCTCCTTTTAATTATTATTCTTTTATATGGTTGAATTAATTTACCATCTCGTTCTATAATTAAAGCTTTCATACCTTTAGAAAGATGTGTTTTATTACCTTGTTCTCTAAAACGTTTAATATTGTTTTCTCCTAAAGGTTTAATATTATTTTCTTCTAACCAATCATTATCGGTAGAAGTTGCAATTATTTCAAATAATTCAGGATTATGATATTCTAAATAAGAAATAGGAACACCCATTGTTCCATCAAAATCATTAGGAACATCTATAATCTTATTTACATTAATTATTTTAGTTCCCATAAAGAATGGATAATCATTTTCATTATTTAAATAGGTTTTAGTAAATTTAATTTGATTTTGTTTATTAACTGGCAAATTAGTGAACCATCCAATATTTCCAAATTTCTTTATGGTATTATCAGGTGTAATGAATGAAGTTATATTATTATATCCAAATCTTATTTTGTCATTTTTAAAAAGTGGAAAAATATTTTTAGCTACACTCATATTTTTATTGCCTACAATTATAAAATCACAATTGTTTTCTACTAACAAATTAAGATATTCTTTAAATAAAGAAAATGGGGGATTTGTTATAATTAAATCACTTTCTTTTAATAATTCTAAACATTCTTCACTTTTAAAATTTCCATCATCTTTTAGATAAGAAATATTTTCTATCAATCCATTAAAAATAGTTATTTTACCTTTTTGGCTTTTTATATAACAAGTTGCAATAAGCTTTTTTATTTTAAATTTATTAAAATTATTTTTGAAAAATTTATAAAAATTTGATTTTGATGAATCGTCGCAATTACAGTAAATGATTTTATCTTTAAAAAAAGAAATATAATTATTTAATTCTTTTTCTATATCTGAAAAATTGGTATAAAACTCGTCATTCTTTTTAATTTTAGCTTGATGTAAATTACTATTTTTAGACATAAGATACTCCTTAAAATGAATAATTATTTTATGTTTATAAAGATGTTCAAAACATAATCTTAACGAGAGGTGAAAATAATGAAAGTAATTTTTGTTGATTTTGATGATACTATAGGATTACACGAACAATCCATAGATAATAGAAATATTATTGATTGGTCAGATCCTAGAGTTTTATTCGAAAATTCAAACTATGCTTTTAGAGAAACAATTTTAAATACTGATTTAATTGATAAGTTTAGAGTATTAAAAGAAAAGTATAAAAATAATGTTAAAATAATTGTTTTATCTATGAGTGGAACATATGCTGTAGAAAAGAAAAAGAAATGGTTAAATGATATGAAGTGTGAAGATTTATTTGAAGACTTTATTGGATTATCAGTTGATTTAGATAAAGGACAATATATTAAAGCTTATGAAAGTTTTTATAATGTAAAACCAGAAGATGTCATTTTAATTGATGATGCAAGAAAACACTTAATGGAAGCAAAACCATTCTGCCATACTTATTTGCCACATATGTTTACTTTAAAGTTTGAGGAAATTACTGAACAAGTTATCAACAAATAAAAAAATAAAAAAACGGAGCCTTTAATGGTTCCGTTCTTTTTATGAAATCAGTTCTAATCCTACAAATAATTATATCAAATTTATCATTTTTGAGAAATATTAATCTACTATAACTATTGTTTTAGTTTGACCTGCTTTTTTTAGCATACTCTTCTAATATTTTGATATAATTAAAATAAAATTAATAACTGTTTAATTTATGTTTTAAATTAGGTGTTTTTTGACCATTTTACAAAAATAAAAATGGAACATTTTAACTGTTCCACTTTTGGTTATGATAACAAGATTTATTCATCTTCGTCATCATCATCATACTCTTCATAACGTTTAGAATATTCTTTTAAGAATTCTTCCTCGGTTTCATAGTATCCTAAAGGCCAATCACTATCGCAACAAGTTTCACAATATAGATCTTCATAATCTAATTCCTCCTCTGAGCTATAGTAACCTCCTAAATGATTTTCATAATAATACGGCATATCTTATCTCTTCCTTTCTAATGTGATACGATATTAGGTGTTTTTATAAAAAGAAAAATCTACTCAATGAGTAGACAATTTTCTAAATTTTCTTTAATTTCAACTTTTATGATTTTACAACTTGAGAGATTTGCTTTTTTAGCCCAAGGACGTTTCAATAAATCTTGAGCTTGTTTAATAGCCATAGGAAGTTTTAAATAAACTTTTGCTTGGCTTAATTTAGAAACCATCATTTTATCAGAACCACCCCAATACAAATCATCATCAAATTTAATTACGTAATTATTTTCTTGTTCCATATTTTTCTCCTTCTTGTCTAAATAACAATATTAATATGTTTTGAAAATAAAAAACGGATTTAAAATCCGTTTCTTACATAAAGTCAAAAATACTCATTTGATAATATTTTTTTAGTGAAATTTTATGATTTTTAGGTTCTAAACCTTGATGATATACCTGTTCGACTTCATCACGCATCTTAGAATATGCGTCTTGAGCAGAAATTCTTTCCTTCTCATATTCTTGGTCAAAAGGCAATTCAATGTTTTGTGCAATATAAACATCCTTCATAGTTGCTAAAGCATATTTATAAGTTTTAGGTTCAAAGTCCCATAGTACTTTTAGTCTTTCTGTTAAGTCTTTGTTTGATTTAGCATAAGGACATAAAAAACAACCAGTTCTTTTACAACCATAAGTTGTATAAGCTTTTGAAAGTGGAACATTATATTTTTGAATGTATTCTTCTTCAACTTCTTCAGTCCAATCAATAATAGGCATTCTTTTTTCTAATGTTCTTTTATTTTTACCTTCACCAATTTCTTTTAAAGATGTGCAGCCCTTACCACCGTTTTTTAAACGCTTTTCATAAGCTGATTTTCTAATACCACCCTCAGATGCCATTTCGCCATCCATAAAGGCTTTGATATTATTTTCTAATGCAAACTTTTCAAAAGGCTTTTTCTTTAAAGTATGACAGCATTCGTCAGCAACTTTAATATTAAAATCAGGATGTAAAACTTGAAGATGTTTTTTAGCTAATCTATAACGACTAGTTGTTCCATCTTTTTCAAAATCTGATTTTCCAATTAAAAGAGCTATTCTAGAATTACCAGATACTTTATTTAAATCTAAAAAGCAATTATTGTTCTTTTTAAGGGCTTTTTGATAAGTCTTGATAAATTGTCCTTTAAGCTTTGAAATCATTGGTTTACCGTATGTTTTAATGCAATAAACAAAGGATTTCTCAGGCTTAATTGTAATAATATTAGGATAACATTTTTTAAACTCTTCAACAAACTCTTTAATAGCTTGCATTTCTAAACCAGTATCAGAAAATACTGCTTTTGGTAGGTAAGGAATTGTTCCTAAATTGTAACATTGTAAACACAACCATAAAATTACGGTAGAATCACGTCCACCACTATAAGATATATAAAGCTCATCTTCATTATATTTATTGCACATTTCTTCAATTCTGTGCATTGCTTTAGATACAGCTTCATCTAAATTTGAAATGAAAGTTAACATAACAACCACAAGTAATAATCCTGTGGTAATAAGCAGTCCTCAATCGCTACTTAACTTGTTTGCTACTTGTTCGGTAAGTTGTTCGTTCAAGTTGAACAAACAAGTTTTTTACTCAGCTATGCTTCTTTTATAGTGTTATTGTCAACTTACACTAACCTAAACTTAATTAGGATTAGTTACGTTCTCCTTTCTTCAAATTCTTAATATCTTTTCTTAATGATGTGATATTTCTACGACATTCAGCCATTGTTTCTGGATCGTTTTGATCCATTATAGACATCCAGTCTAAAATTCCACTATTTATTTCATTTAATTTTTCTTCCATATAGTTTCCTCCTGTATTAAATTAAATACACCTTTATTATGTTTCTCAAAATTAAAAGAAAAAGGAAGCCAGGCTTCCTCTATAAAAAAATAAAATCATCTCGAAAGATGAATAACTACATATTTTATAAAAACGCTTACACATTAAAGGTCAGATTATTGTAGTTGACCTACAAAAAATCTGGTGTGATAATTGCAAACGTATTCTTGAACGTTGTTTGCATCTGTTCTTTCATTTTCAACTTGAAGATTGTTTTGTAAAAGAATTGTTGATAATTTTTCTTCAGCTTTTTGCTTAGTTTTGAAAGAACGTGTTTTGATAGGATAGTGATTGATTTCACCACTTAAAAAGTATTTCATATATTTATTCACCTCTTAATTTTTTATTTTTAGTTTAGTGTCATTTCGGACAAGAGGTGTTATTTCTTAAAAAAGTGATACCCAAGCGGTATCACAAGTGACCCCAATGGGTAATCACTGACGATCAGTTATATTATGTTTTCGAAATCTTAATATTTTTTTACTTTCGAAAGGAAAACGTTTTAATAAACTATAAAATAAAAAAGAACCAAAACGGTTCTTTTATTGTCCATTTATATAACCTATAATATTAATCATTGAAAATGTGAAAAATAAAATCATAAAGAAAATAGGCATTGCTAACCAATTTTCTTCTTTTTCTAAATTTAATCCTTTTATGATTGTAATTAATACAGTTAATATAAATAGTACAGTGAATATTATTCCAAAAATTAATGTAAATAACATTTTCTTTACCTCAAGTTTAGAGAGACAGACTTTAAATAAAGCCACTAGGAATAATGAATTTTTACATTCATTTTAAAGGTAATAACCTTCATCTTTTACGATATGGTATCTATCGTTAATTTGGCGTTCTCTTTCACGTTCATTTGATTTGTTAACAGTTCTGATTATTATAACAATTGTTGAAATTGAAATAATGATACAAGTACCAAAAACAATCCAAGCAAACATTGAACTTGATGTTAAATTGTAAATAATAATAGGAACAAAAAATGGTGACATTATTAATCCTAATATTAAAACAAAAATAACAAAAACTAAAACATATAAGAACGCATCGCAAATTTTTTCTAATATTTCTTTCATAATCTTTCCTCTTTCCTTTTAATATATTGTGTAATCAATATTAAAAAAATTACATCTTTATTATGTTTATAAAAAAAGAGAGTTTAATAACTCTCTTTAATTATTACCTAATTTTGAATTTAATACAGAAGTTAAGAAACTCTTTATAGCATATAATTTCTTATTATAATATGTTTCGGCAAATAATCCTTCTTTGAATAAGAAACCAAAATCTTCAAAGTTATAATTGCAAGGAACATATCCCTTAGGTTTCAATTTCTTTACAACCTCAGGTAATTTTTGTTCAAAAATTTCATAAATTTCTGTATCGCTATATTTCTTTACTTCTTTATAAATTTTAAAATCCCTAAATTTTGTAACATCGAAATCAGATTGAATAATAAAGTTAACTAAGGTAAAAATCTTTTCAATTTTTAGAGTTCCAGATAATTCCATAGGATGAGCATATATCTCTTCCATTTGATCATCTCTATTATACCAAATAGGTGCAGAACCAGAATTCTTTTCTTCTAAAATTAACCATACGTCGCCATTATTAGAAAGAGATTCAAAAATCTTTTTAAAATTCATACGATTAGCATAAATTTCTTCACCTGTAGCTTCACCATATCCTGGGCCCCACTTATAAGGTGTATCTAAGAAAATATGAAAATAAAAATATTTTCCTTCATAATAAGAACCTTTTACTTTCTCTAATGCTATAGATGTTAGTCTATCTATTTCTTTTTTACCTTCTTTAACTTCCTTTTTTAATTCCTCAAATTCCTTTTGTAATTCATCAATTGTATCCATAAATTTCCTCCATAATAAATATAATACAACCTTTTTATGTTTAAAAAGAAAAAAGATGGATTTCTCCATCTTTAATTTTTATTCTTCATTTTGTTTAGGTGGCGTGATAACAATAATTGTACCAATAGGTAATTTTTTAAATACATCATTCTTGATATCTTCTTCTTTCATTGACTTGAATAAAACAGTTTTAATATCAAATTTTTCACAAGTGAAATTGAAGAAATCTTGTAAAGCTTTATGAGTGGTATTTAACTTATAACCATCATTTTCAACATAAAGTTTACCTTCGTATTCTCTAATGAATGTAGCTAAATCTGTTTCATTAGGATAAAAATGATTGTGATAATCCCAAAGAGTAAATTTGTCTTCTTCGTTTTCTGGACTTTCATTAGGGAATACTAATCCTACTCCAAATGAATTATCACCGTCGCAATGAAGAAGAGTAAATTCTTCAAGATTATCTAAGGTATCCAATTTATCAGTTACAAGACCTATTGAATATTCATCGATACATTGAAATAGATAATCTAAATCTGTAAGGAATGGGCCATCTGATGTGTCATATTCAAATTCACTTAAATATTCTTCTTCAAAAGTATCATAAATTTCATCTTGAAACCAATTATTATTACTAAAATATAAATCACCTGTATCTAAAGCTTTAGTAATATCAGTATCTTTAGTGATGTTATGCTCTTCTAAAAAATCTGTTAATCTAGATGCACACTCCATTTGTTCTCTAATGTCATCTTCACCAATAGAAATTTCAATATCGCCAATAGCACGACAAGAATATTCATAACGATTATCTATTGTAAAAGATAAAACTGTTCCACCATACCAAATTGAATTTTGACGGTCAGTATTAAATAAATTTTCATCAATCCAAAAATCTGATACTCTTGGATTTGATTTTAATTCTTCAACTTTAGCTTTCATACCAGCTAATGTTAAATCCCAATCAATTTGGAGAATTTCAAATTCCTTATTAGGAATTGTTTCTTTTACGAACTTTTCAAACTTTTTTTCATCTTCTAGTTCGATTTCATTTTCTTGCCAAGCTTCATTAGAATTTTTTGTTCTAAAATGATATCTAATATTTTTCATATTTTTCCTCCATAAAATTTTATCATAATATTAAATATTACATTAATTTTATGTTTAAAAATAAAAAAGAGAAGTTTTTAAACCTCTCTTTTTCTCGGTGAAAACTAAAAAATTACCCACCAATATTCAGTCATTTTACGATAATCATTTCCTTTAGATAAAGAACAATCAACATTTTTAGCGATTTGTCTAAGCTTTTTGTTACAATGTCTTTTCCAAAATTTTGAGCCAAGATAATATCTTTTATAACGTCCTTCTTTTTCATCAAAGTATACGCCAACACGATAAGCGTGACCTGGGCCATCATATAATTTTTTGTTTCTACGATTATTTTCGTGTTTTCTATAATACATAATTGTCATCTCCTTATGACTTTAAAAAGTCATTATGAGATTTGATATTTTGTAAACATTTTACATCAACCCTTTCTATATATTTTTATGTTTGTTTTTGTAAAGAAAAATAAAAAAAGAGCTAAAAAAAGCTCTTTAATTTTTTAACCTTGTTCTACACCAGTGTAAAAGACAATGTTGTTTTCAATGTCATATCCTCTAGGAATATACAATTCTTTCTTAACCTGTTGTAATATAGCTTCCTTATTCTTATATTCAGGTTCGTATAAACCTTCAGAACCATAAGATAAAGGATAAATAAAACCATCAAAGATTTCAGTTATGTTATAACCCTTTTCATTTTTCTTGTATCTTCCTGTTTCAAGATCATATCTGAAAATTGTAGAGTAATTTTCACTATCTTTACCGCCGTCTTTATATTGAATTTCATCAGCAATACATTCTTGAGCAAAACATTCATCGATGTCATCATAAGTTACATCTTCAAAATCTTCTGCATCATAACATTCAAAAACATTGCGTTGATTTTCGTCTTCAATATCTTCGGGTGATAGTTCTCTAAGATCCTTTAAGAAGCCTTCAAAATACTCTTCAGTTAAAACAAGTGCAACACAATCGTCGCTCCATCTACTAAAACTCATAAATTATTTCCTCCATTTTTTTATTTTAGCATTATTAATTATGTTTTCATAAAAAAAACAAGGCATTAAGCCTCGTTTTATTAAATTTTATAATGATGTAAAGTTGCAAACTCGTCTCCTCTTGGATTAGATAACATCATTGTATAAGTGCAATTAGAATAATCATCTTTTATAGTTGCGATATGGTTATAATCAATATCCGTGATTTTACCAAAAATTCTCGGCATTCCTTTTCTTTCAATATAAACCTTATCACCGATTTTAAAACCAAAATGCTTAGTCATTTTGACACTCCTTTGGGATTTGATAAGCTGGTACAGTATGTAAGCGTCTTGAAGGAATATGAACAGGTTCTGCTGGATTTAATACGTGTGTATAATATCCAATACCGCTTTCCTTCATTTCTTTCATTACAACCTTAGCTGAATAATTACACATACCTGTTGAAGGATTATATTCTACAGGAATAGATGCATTTTCTAATCTTTCTGAACCAATTTGATATTGACCATCATAATCTGAAAAGTAATTTAAATAATATTTCATTATTCATACTCCCTTTCATAAATTGTGTCACAAATAAACTTGATTTGTGTTTCATCATCGTCATCAATGTTAAGAAGTCTATCGAAGATTTCATCAGCAGTTCTTTCAATTTCTGAAAGATCATCTCCTTCACAAATTAAAATTTCAGCATCATCATCTTCGGAACCCATTACTAAACCATAATAGTCAACGATTTCATCATACTCATTACAACCAAATTCTTCTAAGAAGTAATCCTTAAAAATACCATCCATAGAATTATTGATATAACTTACAACAAGTTCTAAAATACCATCAGGATAATAAATACCAATTTCATTAGTTTTTAAATAAGGCATATTTTCACGTAACATAGCTTCATTTTCAAACCATCTTAAAGTGGTATTATCATTTTTTCCAAAAGCGTTTTGATAAACTTCATTGAAGTTTTGACCCTTAGTTACTGTTGTAAAACGGTCTTCATTCTTTTGAATAAAATCTTCAAGAGTAAGTTTGCTTTCTGGATTATAAGTTAAACAATTACATTGAAGTTCTAAAAATCTATGTTCAGGAACATCATCAACATTAATAACCTTAATTCTATAAACTACATAAGCCTTTTGATTATTTCTTGCATCACATACTTTAACCATATTATAATTATTAAACGGTAAACTTTCTTTTCTCATATTTATTATTTTCCTCCTATATCTTAATAAATACATTAATATTATGTTTAAAAAGAAAAAGGTATCCTTTTTAGATACCTTTTATTCAAAATATTGAAAACTTGATAATTCATTGACTTTAATAACATTATCTAATTCGATATATGTTAATGAACTTGTCCAACCATTAGCTACTTTAACGAAAGTTTTAGCATTTCCATCATCTTTTTTGATGATTGTATATCCTAATACAGCCATCATATGATTAGAATAAACTTTACTTCCAACAAGAGTTAATGTGATTGGTCTTCCTAATTTTAAATTATTTCTTAATTCATCAAAATTGAAATCTTTAAATTTTCTATTTTCAATCTTTATATTATAATTGTAATTCTTAAATGTTTGCTTAACAACATTTATTGTTTCGTTTAATGTTAATCCTTCATACTTTTTATACATTTGCTCAGAAATAGTTCTTAAATCAGTATATAATGCTGGAAAAAGAACAGCTATACCTGAATCTGTATAAGAAATATTTTCTTCTGGAATACAAGGTGAAATTGATTTATCATTGTAAATCTTTTCTAAGAATAATTTATTACCTGTTGGAATATTCATACATTCTTTCGCATAAGATGATTGATGGAAAGAATTATATAGTGCAGTCAATACACAATTTCCTTCAGTGGCAATAACTTCTTCTGATGCATCACCATCATAAATTGAAGTGCTATATTGAGTTAAAATCTCTTCATAAGATAAAACTGATGTTTGTTCTTCAACTACTTTATAGCCTTCTTTTTTATAATCTTCTAAATTTGCAATAATATATCCATTTTCCTCATATGATAAAAAGTGTTGTTTAATAGGATTTGGAATTGTTAAACCAATTAATAATGTAATTAATAACAACATTATTACAACAAAGCCTACTTGGAAGCTCTTTTTTTGAAACTTTTCTCTAAAATCTATTTTCATTTTTTCTTTTCTCCTTTTTTACGTTAAAAATTAATCCTGTTTCTTTATGTTTAAAAATAAAAAAGCACAATGGTGTGCTTTTTTTAGAATCGTTTTTTATATTTAATATAGAGGAGAGAAAGAATGATAAGGAATATATTTGGTATCCCTTACAACATTATTAGGTGTTTTAAAAATAGAAAAAATAAAAAACCAGTAAAAAACTGGTTTCTTTTTTTAATAATAAGATGCTTCTTCAATAAAATTATAAGTTCTCATTTCAAGAATTTCTTCTTCAGTATGTTCATCATCTAATAAATTAGAGAATGTTTCAACTAAAGTTTCAATAGAAATATCTTGATGATTATCATTATAACAAGTATAAATGAAACGACAAACTCTATCATAATCATTTATCTTATCTTTTAACTTATCATATACTGTTTTAGCAACGACTAATTGATTAACATCTAAATTATTATTTTGAATTAATTTTAAACAATCCTTGTAAGTCATTTTATTCTCCTTAAACGCTTAAATTGAATTGAACCATATTAAGTCTTTCTTTAATTTTAGCAATATATTCACTTGCCCACTCAATAAGAATTGATTTTCTATTAGTCTTCATTGCAGCTTCGCCTAAAACTCCAGAACCAGCAAACTGATCAAGAATAACTTCATTTTCTAAAGTTACATAATTTATGATAGCTTCTAATAATTCAGTTGGTTTTTCAGCTTGATGTATCATATCCTTCTTATTAGGTTTTGAATAATCGAATGCAGTTGGTAACATTCCAGAAGCACCCTTCATAAAATGCTTTACGCCAGGTTCAGCCTTATCCTTTTTTGCATCAGGTCTTAAACATCTTGCATCACCCTTAGAGAAAATTAATACATCTTCTGTATTTTTTGATTTTCTTCCACAGTTAGAAACAAAATCACCCTTCTTCCAAGGAACCTTAGCATAATACTTAAAGCCTGCCTGTTCAGCCATTTTCTTTATACGATAAAGATATTCATAATTTTCAGCAGATTCCTCAGGTAAGAATTCAACTAAGAAGCAACCATCTTTTAAGACACGAGCTTTTTCATTAAAATCTTCTTGAGTATATTGAAAACAATCATACTCTGCAAAATGACGATTACCACCATTATTACTCTTCTTTAAATCATAAGGATGATCTGTAATAATAGCATCAATGCTACCATCATTTAAGAATGATAAATCCTTACCATCGCCTTGAATTAATAAGCAACTGTTATTCTTATATAATCCTTTAGCAATCTTTTTAAGAATTCCCTTATCTACAGCTTCATAAACTCTAGCTCTAATAGAAGGCTTCTTTACTTCTAATTTAGCCTTTTCTACTGCATCATAAGCTTCTTGCATTGAGAATAAATCTAATTGTTGTATTACTTGTGTAATAGATGACATTTTCTTTCCTCCTTAGTTTTGATAAATTTCCTCATCTATGCCGATTTCAAATGCATTGTATTTTTCCATAGCGTGATGGATACCAGGTATCTTATCATCACATCTATCTAAAATAAATTTTATGATTTTTACTAATCTATCAAAATTTTCTTCTGGAACAGCTATAATAAAACTTGAATCCATAGAAAGAAAATCTTCAATAGATGTTGCATCTTCAATGGCTATACTATCTACTACTTTTATAAATTTATATTTCTCCATAGTTTTTCCTCTCTTTGTTTTGAAATACAATGTTTTTATGTTTAAAATAAAAAGGCTATAATCTAGCCTTTATTTTTTAAAATTTTTCTTGCTCTCTTTTTTATAATATCACCTGGAAAATATTCTGTTGTTTCTGTCTTTTGGAAACAATCACCAGTTTCTATACAATGTATTGTTTCTTCCATTGTTTCACTGTGAATCACATACAACTAAAGTCGTATATTTTTAAATAGCATTGCTATTATTTAAGAAGTTTGGTATTTAAGTTTCCACCTAACAAGTTAGGCAACCCTTATTCTTATAGGCGTATCCACTTCGCCTCTACTGTATAGCCTTTTTAAGGACACAACATTACTTTTCTTTAATATGTTTAATGCTCCATTTACATCCGCATTAAGACGCATACCATTTTTGCATTGATATAGTCCTCTGTGAATTCTTAAACCACTAAATTCATACTCTTTTGGATTATCACAATTGTATACTGGAATTTCGTCATTATCCCAAAAACTTGCCTTTGACGTATACGCTTCTTCTTGTTTTACAAATTGAATATTATTTAATTTGCAAAGGTACTCTAATTTGTTTCGTAATTTGCCATAAGGAATATTGATAAAGTTTTGATTATTTTCTTTTCCTATATTGCTGTTACGTTGAAAAGTTTCGTTATAGCCACATACTAAAATTCCTATATTATTATTAATGCAATAATTAATTATAATTTTCGCAACTTTATTCATATAGTCATTAACTTTATTATTTCTATTTCTAACAATATTTTTTTGTCTTTCTGTAGGTTTATTACCATATTTTTGTTTATCTTTTATTGATTGCAATCTTGCATTTTCTTTATTAAACCATTGATTTATTGATTTTAATTTTCTTCCATCTATTATAAAAGATTTTCCATCAGTAGAAACAGCAGTAACTAAATTATTTATACCTAAATCTAATACAAGTGCATTGTCAGTATTTAAATTCCTTTGAATAATATCTTTTTCATAAGTATATTGAATTTCAAAGAACCTTGCTTTTGATTTTGGAATAATTCTGATTTCTTTTATTTTTTTATCTTTCAAAATAGGTGGAATAGTAATTTCTACATTAGAATGATTTTTTCTAAAAGAATTAGAAAATGGTAAAATTAATTTATTTTTATTAAGTCTTACAAAGCCTATCACTAAAGTAGTAAACCCATCTTTGGAGAGATAACTAGGCAATTTGCAATCTTTAAAAAAATATTTACCTTTTTTAGCAAGTTTTAATAATCTAAAGAAAGATTTAAAACTTCCATCAACTTCTTTAATGATTTGTTGAGCCATATTAGAATTAAGCATTGTATAATTAATACTATTTTTTAATAAGGAATAATTTTTTTCATAATTTAAATATTCGCCTTCGTTAAAATAATATTGTCTTACATTATAGATTGCTTCATTAGCTAAATTTTTAGCAATATGACAGAGTTCTTTAATTGATTTATAATCTTCTTTAGACAAATGTTTAACTTGCTGTTTAACTGTTAAATACATTTACATTCTCCTTTCTTTAAAATTAAGATATATTCATCTCAAATATATTATGTTTTTTACTAAAAAGTGGCATTTTAAGTAAAAAACAAGTTGTATCTCTTAACTAAAGTAAAGAGTGTAAACTTGTTAACTCATAAAAAAAAGGAGATTACTCTCCTTGTTTCTATTCATCAGTATTAGATTCGCCAAGTGGGCCTATTTCAAAACTAGAATCATCACAATCGTCATCATCAGTGTGAGATGTTTTTTCAAGAATTTTAGTTACTTCTTCATAACGTGCAATTGATAAAGCTTGTTCATAATTCTTATCAGTTTCTTTTTCAAAATTTTCGATTTTTATTCCGATACGTCTATCTATTACATATTCATTTGTAATGATTTTACCAGTAGCTTTAAAAGGCATTTCTGCTAAAAAGAAATTAGCATATTTTTTAGTATCTTTATATTCATCAATCAAATTTGAAAATTCAACAATATTTTTTTCATCTATTTTAAAATTTGTAATTTTAGTTGCAATATCTTGCATTTTAGGACTGATAACACTTTTAATAGTATAATTATGTAAAATATCATTTATATCAAATTTTTCAAACTTAGTTTCCGTAACAGAACCAAAGCATCTACAAACATCTCCTGCTTTAAATTCTCCTAAAATTTCATTTTGTAAGCCGATAACAACTGTATCTTTATCAAAGTGATAAAAACGTTCAACGCCATCATTTTCATCATTTGTAGCTACACAAGTTTCAGCTACTGCTTTACCTGTATCATCAAGTAAAAGTTCATTTAAAGTAATTTTATTCATTTTTATTCATTCCCCTTTGTTATTATTTTATTCATAATCGTCATAATCACGATAATTTTCTGGATGTTCGTATTCATCCTTTTCGGTTTCTAATTGAGATTCTAACGTATTCTGATCATCTAACCAATCATCGATATCGTCATTTTCAGCATCATAATATTCGTCTTCATTTTGATAGATTTTAAAGTCTTTTAAATCTTCTGGATTTCTTACTTCATCATCAAAGCTACTTTCAACAATAATTTTATCTTTTTCATTTTCGAATTTAGAAAAGCAACAAATTGTTTCATTATCGTTTAGAGTTAAAGTCTTTGATGCAACAATCCCATCTAAAACAGGTTTAAAATATTTTTCTAAATCTACTTTAGTAAATAATGGTTTATCAATTGTTAAACTACCATCTTCAAGTTTGTAAACATTGGTAATGTTTTTATCACACTTTTCCCAAACAGTTTCTTTATTGTGTCTTCCTTCATTAACCCAAGACTTTTTATAAACTTTTATTTCTTCACCTTCATTTTCAGATAAGAAGATTACTCCAACTCCTAATAATTTAAATGGTTTTGTGCCTCTTTCATCGTAAATTTCTTTAAGAGATGTTTCTTCACCTTTTACTTCTTCTTTGGCGCAATATCCTACATCTTCTATATATAAAGCATCTTCTTCATCTAATTCTTTACCTGTAATATCAGATGTAATAATTGTTTCTGTCCAACTTTCATAACCACCGCCGAAACCATCATAAGAAAAACCGTTTTCTTCAAATTTAACTGGCATAATTATCACCTTCCTATTTTAATTATATTGCCTTAGTAACTTTATGTTTAATGAAAAATAAGTGTTATATAAAAAACTCCCTCGGAATTTCTTAGAAAATATGCAAAAAGTCGCTCCGAATTTCTAGTATTTTATTTGTTTCGTAGAATATAACCGACAAAAATGTGGTAAAAATGTCGATTTTAACTGACAAAATTTCGGTGTCTAGATAAAAGAAAAATACCCTTTCGGGTATTATTTCAATAATTTAATTAACTTTTATACCCTTAAAGGTATAATTTTAGATTTAAACATATTTCCAATAAAAACCATCAATAGATAATCGGGCGGCGTTTTGACATCGATATATCATTGTACTTCTAACAACTCCAGCTTGTTTTGCAGCCTCATAATGTATTTTACCTCTTTTTATTTTAATTTTTTTGGATCTATATTTTAGCCGAATCTCCATAAAAAATGGGTTCGGGTTTTGACTGTATGGTGGAGTAGACGGGAGTCGAACCCGTGTATTGAAACCTCTTTCAACAACTTTCTACATATTAGTTTACTCATTATATACACCTTAATCAACTAAGAATAAACGATAACGTTTGATTAAAGGTAGTTGCTCAACTTCAAACTAAATAACCAACTCCGTCATTTTAGTTCTACACCTATGAAAAAATAACTACTCTATATTTATAGGTATCAATATATTTCGTTTCCTAATGCTTACAGATTAGGCAAAAGCGTATGCTCTAGGAGCATTTGCAGCTACTGCTGCCATATTAACTGAGTTTGCGTTTATAACAATCCTCGACGTTTTTAACGGAGTCTACTCCGTATGCTTATTATTGATCGAAACTCCAAGCGAATTCCAAAAAACTACCCCATATACTAGCTTTATGTTTTATAAAGCCAGTTTGTATTATTAATATTCATTATTTCCGATAACAATTTTACTATTTGTCATCTTTTCAAAACGTTTTAAAATTTCATCTCTGATTTCTGAAACATTAGTTTCTAAATCATCTTCATTATCTTCATTTAGTTCAATTTCAAAAATGTTAGAAAGTGTTTTAAAAGCAGTTCTGACATTATCACAAAGTTCATTTTCATAAGGTAAACAAGAACCACATAAGATGTATTTCTTATCATTTGAATTTACAATTTTAAATTCTTTTGCATCAAGAGTATTTGCAACATCTTTCATTGTATTTGCAATAACATCATCATTTTCAGTTTCATCAACTTCATCATTAACTTTTTTATCAAGATAATGATTTTTAGAAGATAACTTTAAAATTTCTTTAACCTTTTTATTCCATAAGACTTTAGCATATTCTTGAGCTTGAGCTTGTCTTTGTTTATCTGTTCCATTATATTCGGCACAAATAGTTGCACTTCCGATATCCTTGATTAACTTACATTTAGGACAAGAATAATTATATTCAAACTCTCCTGGATAACCATCGTGCCAAGAACCCATATCTATAACTTCTAGTTCTGGATTTGCACCACAAATAGGGCAAGGAAGTAATTTTACATTTTTATAAATTGGACGATTCTTTTTAGAATTTGTTTTATTCATATTTACTCACCATCACCTTTAAGAATTTCTACCGCATCATCAATAAATTTAATTAAGCTACCATATCTATAAGTTGCAGAAGCTAAACCATTTTCAAAGTAACAATCATCTTCAAAATTTTCTTGAATATAACTTGTGATTTTATTGAATAATCTTCTAGTTAATGTATTATAAGTATCAAATTCACCTTTAATATATTCATATAAAGAATTATAGAATTTCTTTTTACAATCTTCAAAATCACTTATTGTTTTATTAAATTGAGCCTGTAACTTTTGATTTTCTTCTTTAACTTTTTCTTTATTCCACTTTACACTTTGTTCTTCATCAAACACGTGATCTTCTTTATAAAACTTTATATGCCTTCTATCGTGAGAAGTATTCTTTTCTGTTTCTCTATAAGTATTATATATTGTTTCTAATTCTTCAAATGTCATATATTTTCTCCTTAAATATTAATAATCTCCGAAAGAAGCATAAGCTGTTGATAAAGCTGTTACTTGTTCTTTCATATTTTTAAAACCAAATGAAGTTGGTGCAGTAGCCTTTAATTCAGGCAACCATCTAATCAATAATAGTAAATCGTGTAATGATATATCAGATATACTATCAGTTGGTTCACCAAAACCTTTAATATCTACTATTTTATGATATTTACCATTATCATCTTGATAATAAGTAACAAATACATCATCCCCAAAGCCAGGTGCAGTCACTCTGTTTTCAGGAGATAATGCAAAATATCTTAATAACTTAGGAACAAAACTATATTCTTCAAAAACATCTTTAGTTAAATTTTTCATATTTTTTCACCTCTATGTTAATTTCTTCAATATATATTAGGTGTTTATTATCTAGTTTTAACAAAAGAAAAAAGACACATTAAGTGCCTTTATTATTCTTAATTCTTCTTTTTCAATAAATACTTTTTATCAAATTCAATTTCTTCTGGATCTTCTTCGCCGTTAGGAATTTGCATTAATTTCAAATCATTAAAAAATTGATGAAGATGACAAGTTACGCTTTGAGTTGGTGAACTAGGTTCAAAAGAACAAACTTGAAAACGAATGTTGTTAAACTCTAATAAAACTACACCTTTAGTAGGGTGAATTTCTAATAAATATAATTCACCGTTCAATTTGACAGTTAAAACTTTTGCGAAGTAATAATGCTTATCACAAAAAGTAAAATGATATTTCTTACTGTTGCGTAAATAATTATACTTAGCATTTATATAATCCCAAGTTAAAAGCATATCTTTTATCATATTTAATTTTTCCTCCACATTTAAAATATATAATAAATACAGTTTTCTTTATGTTTAGTAAAATTAATTTACCATTAACAATATAAAAAGAAAAAGGCCTTTAAAAGCCTTTTAAAATAAAATGTTAAATATTATTATTTGATGTATCAGAAATTTCATTATTCGCCATATTTAAGGCTGTTTTTGAACTTTTACGGTTATTATAGATTAACAATGCTAATCCAACTAAACAAGCAGTAATTAAGACGATTTCTCTTAAAATTGAGAAAGGCAATCTATTAATTAAATAATAAACGAAAAAGCCTAAACTATGGAAAATTGTAAATCCTTTTACAACAAATTCATTTTTACTATTTTGACCAAATGTAGCAATCGTAATAATTGCTGGTGGTAAATAATTTAACCAATTTCCTAAAGTATTTGTAATGCCCATATAAGTGAATTCGAAAGCCCACGTTATTCCTAATAATATTACTAGAATATAAAAAGGAGTTTCCTTGTTCTTTTTTATTAACAAAATGAACATTATCATATTTCTTATTAAGCAAATTAAACTAACAATAGCATTTGAATATAAACTTGCTAACACTTGTTCTAGTATAAAAAAGACTGATGCTATAGCACCTAACAGTAAAAATTTCTTTTTACTTAAAGTGTTTGCGAAAATTGTTATACCGAAACCAATAAGACCAAATATTTGTGATGCCCAAAGAATTCCCGTTAAATCAGAAAATGTTCGAGCTATTTCTTGCCAAAAATTCATTAGGCACCTCCTTTTTAATTAGCAAAATATTCTAATTCTCTAGTGGTAGGATTCATTTTACCTATAAAAATTAAGCCTTTATCTGTTTTAATAAAAGCGTAACCTATAGGCGAAGCACCTTCACTTTTATCATAAGTAAATTGATCTTTAAATTGTACATAATGTTCATATATATTTTCGACATTAAAACTTTCATTTTCATAATCAATATAATAGCCATCTGCTACTTCTTGAATACTATTACCAATTTTAATTCCGTCAATCATTTGTGAAATATAACCAATATCACAAGAATCATCAAATTCTCGAACCTTATCTTTTGTTTTTATATATTTCATAATGTAATACTTCACCCACCTTTAAATATTTTTTACAAACTTAGTTGTATTAGGTGTTTAAAAACTAATTAAATATCTTCTTCGTTTGAATTATTCATCCATCTTTTTAAAATGTTATATTCTTCTTCATTTGGACAATCATCAAATCTTTTATAAAATCCGTCAGCAAACTTTTCATAGGTTGGACAATTTTTAATGTATAATAAATAAGTAATTTTTCTTTTAGCAAGATCAGATGCTTTTTTTAGTTCCTGATATTCAGCTTGAACTTTCCACTTAGTTTCAAATACGTGTTTTAAACAAACAGCATCACCTACTCCTAATGGACACTTTTCACATTCACTATTTTCACATAAAGGTTCATAATTAGAAAATTCTTTTTGAATTTCACAAATGTGAGCATCTCCAAAAATCTTATTTAGTTTTGAATACTTTGATGGTTCCTTACTCATTTTAATTCTCCTTTTTTACGCCTTTCGTTTTATATATACAAATCAGGAATATTATAGTTAAGTTTTTTAGTGCTTTTTTCATTATTTTTAATAGTTACTTGTTCTTATCCTTTTAATTCAAAATTATTAGTTAAATGTTTAATTGATTTAATATGACTTGCTTCATAAACATATACATTCCAAATAGTATCGAAAGGAAACAATTTATACTTATTATCTATTTTTATAAACCAACCTTTATGAGATATATTATTCAAATTTGTAACTTCAACTGCACTCTGATTAAAATTGGTTAAAGTTTTAGTTGTTATTTTCATAGCTATTCATTCTTATCCTTGACTTTTTCTACTAATCCCGCTATAACAAAAAAATCGTCAATATGAGTTTTAATATATTTTTTAGTTTCAGCTAAAGTTTTAAACGTCAAGTGTTCTGGAACGTTGGTATTAGCTAATATACCGAAACCCTCAGTATGTACCACATACCATATTTCTTCTTCATATTTTCTTATTTCAATTATTTTACCGTAATAAATATAATTTGTGCTAGTATGATCTTTATCTTGGACTATATATACATATTCCCCTATACGGTATTTATTTTCTATTACTTTAATCTTTGTATCATTATATAAAACATCAACAGGCTCTCCACTTTTTTTATAAACAAATACGCCATTTCTTTTACGAATAAACTTAACATCATCACCGTATTTTTCATTTATAAAGAATTGTATTTGATCTTTAGTACAATAGTCGATTCTTTTTGGATTTTCTTTTTTTCTACATTCGTTAATATCATTTATCATATTATTTACCCTTATCCTTTTCTACAAGTTCGTAATAAATTTTACCATTTTTGCCAATCTTTAGTATCCTTTTTATACCACCAATCATTTGACAACCACCAAGTTTTATTATAATCTTTCCAAAGTAATCTACGCTCGTATTTTTCAAAACTTTCACAAGGTGTTGAAAAATCAGTGGGTCTAGAAACTTTAAAACTTGGACGTTTTATATCGCCTAAGCCATCTTCACTTATTACAATTACCTGTGTTAGTATTTTATCTCCAATAAATTTCCACGATTCGTTTTCTCTATAAGTAGTCATATTTAGTTGTCTGCTCATATCTAATTTAACAAATATATATACAGGTGTTCCTAAAGATACTTTCAATCTAACATCTAAAGGACAACCTATTGTTTCTTCTAATTTGTGCATTTTATTTGCATAATCTAGCTCACTTTCAATATCTTCTTTAGCAATAAGTAATATTCCATTATCATTTTGCAAATCACTAATTAAATCATTTAATGCTTGTTTATTATCTTGATAATAATTCATACTAATACCTCTTATTTTCTATTCTTAATGGTTGTTTTTGAATATTTCGTTCAAATTTCAATATTAAAAATGCCGATTTTGAATTCTAATATGTGCAAACCCAACGTTTTATGCCTTTTAAAACTTGCTTATATAGAAACTTACAATCCTTGCAGTCTTTTCTTTTTAAAGGACAATTTCTTTTACTTTACTCATATCAACATTAACTCCCTATTTTTTGTTCTCAATTATTATTTTCAAATATTAATTCAAAATCTCCGTTTTCATTTAAAATTGCAACAGGCTCAGGTTTATGTATTGTTTTACCATTTTGTAATTTAATTTCAATCCATATTGCTCCGTATACAATAGTTGTAGGATGTAAACTGCCATAAGAAATTTCTTCTATAAGGTCATCGTAATCTTCAAAATAACGAACGTTATTAAGTGTATCTTCTACCACAAATACATCACACAATTCTTCTGGCTTTTCAGAATTATTTAGGATATCTTTAATAAAAATTGATTGATAAGTGCCTTCTTCAACAGAACCTATACCGAATGAAGTAATATTCTTATAGTTTTCTTTTTCTTTTTCAGTAAGATTACCACACAATATATCATACTGCTTATCAGTTATTTCATACACACCATTTTTTGTTTTTACATACATATTATTCACCTTTACTTTCTTTTATCCAAGAATTTCCACTTTCTAATTCTTTTCTTATTTCTTTTAAAGATAAATCCATAGATAATGTTATACTCATATAAGGTTCTTGGTGAAAAGACAATCTATTTTTGAAAGTGAAAGTATTATTTTCATCATCGAAAATTAAAGAATGAAATCTTGCATCACCTGTGCCATATTCTTCACAATAATGGTAAACTTTATATTTCTTTCCAACCAATAATTCATATTTACTTAGCCACTCTGTTTTTATTTCAACAAAGCTTTCATTATAATAATTACATAATTTACCAGTAACAATATCTTTTACAACATAACAATCTTTTTCCTTATCATAATGGTCATAAAAAGAAACTGTCCAATTATGAGGATTAAAATTTGAACGTGCAATTAATACATTACCTACTTCAAACTCTTTTTTTCTTCTAAAATAAGAATATTCTATTTCATCATTATGTAATGCCATTGTTTGAATTATATGTGTTAAAATTCTTTCTCTATCTGTCATTTGATTTTGTATTCCTTTCATTTTTAAGATATTTACAAACACATTTGATTGTAAATCCTACTAGGTATATATGAATATATTAGGTGTTTAAAACAAAAAAAAGGCTTTATAAAAGCCTCTTAGTTTTTAGTTATTTATTCTTTGTCTTTTTACAAGCTTAAATTCATCTTCTGTTAATTTGCAACATTCTTTTAAATTTTCAGGAAGAGATTTATTGTATTCTACAACATCTTCTGATTCAAATACTAATTTCATATTAACACATTTTTCATTAATTATATTTAGAATTCTATCTTTTTCTTTTAATTGTTTAGATGCTTTCATATAATCAACCCATAATTGATTTTTTCTATCCATATACTCTTCTAACTCTTTTAAAATAGCATTAGTGTTGTTATAAGGATATAAATTATCTAAACCGAATAATTCACAAATATCAACCTTTAATTTTTCATCAGCTTGAGCTCTTAATAATACTTGTTGAATATTTGAATAAGCAAGATACAATTTTAAATCTAATTCTGCTTCTGTTTGAGCATATTCAATCCAATTAGAAGATGGCGCTTCTTTCATTGCTTCTGCGCAATCACTTAACATCTCTAGATCATTTAAACTTTCTTTAGAATTAGGATTATCTATTACCTTTAATCTTTGTAAAGCTTGCTTAATATAATTAAATTTATTTTCTTTTATAAAATCAATGAAATCCTCTTCATCTCTTTCAGTTTCAAAATGTAAAGCTTCACCATTAAATGCAACAAAATCAAATCTTTGAGCATCTTCATAACCATTATCATAATAATCACAATCTACTCTTAAACCATTAATAAGTTTCTCTAAACATTCAACCGCTTCATCAACTTTAGCTTCTTTAATTGATTTTAGTTCTAACAAACCTTTCTTAATAGTATTATAAAGTTGAGTTGCTTCTTTAATAGTATCATTATCTAATTTAGTTTTTGTTGAAAAAAGACCAATAAAATGTTCTAATGCTTTTAAATAATCTTCACTTGTTAAAAAATTCATTTTAAAAGTTTCCTCCTTTTAATTTTTCTTAATTGCCTTAGGATGTTTACAACCCCATTCAGTTAATAGGTCATTTACCCAATATTTACAAGCTCTATTAGGCATACCAAATGCACCACAGTCTTTGCATTTCTTTAAGTTAGGTTTATCTGATTTGTTTATAGTGTATTTATTCATATTAACGCCACCACCTTTTAACTGCTATTTTTATATCAAATCCATTATATATTAGGTGTTTTTATCCTTGAAGCAAAAGAAAAAAAAGAGGTCAAGCCTCTTGTCTTTCTAGTCTATATTTTGTAATCATTTTCTTAATGAATGTGAATTCTTCTTCAGAAAGATAATATTCTTCTTTCTTAAAGAAAGTAAAACAATTATAATGTAAGCTTGCAAAATCATTGTAATCACTAGCACGTTTACAATCAAATTGAATAAATACATTCATTTCAACTTTCTTTTCTATAACAAGTCTAGTAAATCTTTCTAATTCTTGCTTATCAATTAGAGCTTGTTCAATAGCTGGTATTTTTGTTTTAGCATATTGTAGATTTTGACAAATTTCGTCATCAATATCACAATCACTTAATGTATAAATAATGTTGTTTTCAATTACTTTTAAATCTTTTAATGCTTCACCAGAATTAACTTCTTTAACAGTCTTGAATTCAGTTAGAGCTCGTTTTAAAACATTATATGGAGAATTTTTATCTAATAACATTTTCTCTTGTTGATTAGTATGTAATTTTTCACATAACGTTAAATATTCATCTAAAAATTTTTGTAGTGCTTTTTCAAATTCAATCATTTTAGCACATCTCCCTTAAAAGTTCAAATTCTTTTTCAGTAAGTTCTTTCTCGTGATCATAATCCATAGTCTTATTCCTAATATATTCATTGTATCTTTCAACACTTTGATTATCTTCAAAACAGGTTCTTAAATAAGATAAATCAACTCTTTTATCTCTAAGAATTTTCATACCTTCTTCATACTTACAATATTTGTCATACATTTCTTTTTTCATAACAGTTACTTTATCACCACATCGATTTTTAAATGTGCTAAAACAACTTTTAGATAAATCACAAGCTCCCTCATAAAAATCTAGTTTTCGCACTGCTTGTTCAACATCATCAATTCCTTTAAAATAAGTTCCAACAGTTGTTAAACGAGTAAAAGCTCCTTTATTATTATCATTCGGGTTCATATAAATTGTACTTCTATTTCTAACAACTATTTCTTCATTGCTTATTTGAACTAAATATTCTAATATTTCTGATGGTTTATTCATTTTTTAGCACCTCCTCAATTTCAAGTCTTTCTTCCCAAGTGATTTCATAAGTTTTACATAAAGCATCAAGATACCCTTTTATATAAGCATCTATTTCACTTTGAAACATATAATTTTCAATTTTTTCTTTGATATTTTCTACAATTTCTTGCTTATCCATTTTGTATTGCCTTTCAACTTTTAAAATTATTTATAAAGAATTAATTAATGCTCCAAGCACAATTATCTTGAACGCAACATCTAAATTCTTCTAAGATTTGATAAGAAATATTTTCTACTTCTTTAGCTTTAGTTAATAAAACTTTATAAATCTTTTTAGTTTCTTTTACTGTAAATTCACCATAAGGATCATTTGCCCACTTCTTTAATACAAATGGAAAATTGTGAGGGAATTTATATCTTAATGGTTTTTCCATAAAATATTCTACCATTGTGCATTTTTCTTGTGACTTTCTATACATATTTAATTGTCCACCAAATAATTCTACAATAGCTTTAACTTCATCATTAAAACGTGGATAACTTGCGCTTCCACAATATTGATAATCCATACCCATATAAAATATCCTCCTTGATTTTACTCTTTTCTAACGCCGTTTTCGTCATAATCGTTATTCCAATATATTTGATATCTATCGTATTCGGGAGTAACGTGAATTCTAATAGAATTTACTCCTGATGTAATTTCATCTGCACATTTATTAGGATGATATATTGCAGCTACCACTTCAGTTTCTAAATCACCATATTTAGCAATACAATCTTGTAAATGTTTAATTAATTCACTAGCTTTCATATAAAACACCTCTATGTTAAATTTTGTTTTTTTATTAAAGTTATATTATATATTAGGTGTTTTTTACGTCCATTTGAAAAACAAAAAAGAGAGTTTAAAACTCTCTTAATCATTCTCTTGCAAAACCGAAAAAATAATATTTGTGAACAGGCTCAACTTTTTTAGTCTTAGTTGTAGGTTTAGTCTTTACAACCTTTTCTTCAACAACATAACTTTCAATAGTTGGATTTGCAAATTCTCTTTTGACAATTGTGGATACACTATTGTTTTCAGCATACTTCTTTGCAAAACTCTTAGCTTGTGTCACATTTTTAAAAGATTGAATAAATCTTTCATCATTTTCACGTCTTACAACATATTTAATTTCTTTATAACTACCTTTTGTAGTTATCTTTTTTATTGTTCTTACTTGATAGCCAACAATTCCTAAATCAATATAATAACAAGTATCACAAGGAAAATCTTGTTCATCTACAGCTTTGTTAATAATTTTTTCAGCTTTATTAGCAATTGTCTTTGTGAACTTTTCATTAGAAGAAACAAGTTGTTTTCTATATTTACTTAATCCCTCAAAAGCATTAAAGTGGCCAGAATAACCTTCTTGATGTCCATAATAAGCTGCGTCTTCGTCAACTTTCTTATTAAAGGCTTTTGATGGAGACGTTCCTTCTACAATAGATCTAATTTCAATATGTCCCATATTCGTCCCTCTATTAAACTTCTAATAACCTGTTGACGTTTTCAGTTAAATCTTCAATAGAAGACCAACAATTATAACCGCCACAAGAATCTTTGAAATCTTTACAAGTTCTATAAAGAATTTCTTGCTCCCAATTTGGTGTCCATCTTAAATCACGAATTGAAATATAAACAAACTTACCATTCTTAGAAAGGGTAGCAGAAGGAGAGCAATAGCAATCACAAGCTTGAATTTCACAATCAGGGAATTCTCCTCTTAAAAATGTCTTAAACTTATTAAAAGCCTTCTTAGAAGCAACTGTTTCAGGAACTTCGTGTGGAATACTATCAAGATATTCATTACTAAATAAATGTTTCATTTCTCTTACAAATTTTGTTTTATCCATTTTAATTTCCTCCATATTTTTTATAAAACAATATTATTATGTTTGAAGAAAAATATAGAAAAAAATTAAAAAGAAAAAGCACTGATACCAGCAGTGCCTCTTCAATTTTTTATGGACGTGTTTAGGGATGTATAGTATATTTCATTATTCATCAGAAAGTTGTTCTTTAGCTTTTTGTAGTGTTTCATATTGTTCTTTTGAAACTAAGAAGACTATTGGTTCCTCAGCTGTTAATGCATCTATTTCAACAATATAATTTAATCCACCATTAGAATTACTACCTGTTGTTAGTGAATAAGTTACACCACAATTTTTAAAAAGTTCTTTAAATGCTTGTGCATATGTTTCCATACCATTTCCTCCGAATAATTCAATAATACTACACAAATATTAGGTGTTTAAGAGTATAAAAAAGAGGATCTAAAATCCTCTTGTTTTTATCTTGTCATAAAATTGATGAAATTCTTTGTATCACTAACAGTAATACGTCTTGTCTTTACACGAGATACATAATCTAAGTCAATATCATCATAAGTATCTGTCTTATCAAAGCCTGGCTTAGTATCTTTTGTAATTAAACCTTTATCTGTTAATTCAATCTTTACAATTTGTTTTAACTTTCTTGCTAAATACTTTTTAACATCAGTATCAGCCATTGAATAGAATGGATTTATATTTTTCTTACCAAAAGCAAAATTATATTCTTCAGGTGAAACTAAAATATAAACTTTACCATTGTAAATTGCTGATTCAAAATTAGTCCAATATTTTATATTAGCAGAAGTGTGTTCCCAAATTCCATCAGAAAGTTGACCTCTTATACTTTCAATAATATCATTTGTTTTAAAGCCAAATGAATCAGTATCAATTTCACGCATCTTTGTATAAACTACTTTAAAGACTGCGTTATTTTCATTTTTTCTTACTGTATCTCTTAATCTACGTAATTTTAATTCATCTGTTAACTTATAAAAAACTTTGAAAGTATAATACTTCTTTCCAGAATATTCAAAAGTTGTTGACAATGTATTAGCATCAATTGTATCTAACTTATATTTTGTTAATTCCGTATTAACTGCATTAAGTGCTGCCTCTAAATTTGAATGAGCATCTTGTTCATAATTAAATGTTGTAAAAATAATCATTCTTTCTTTCCTCCATATTATTTTTTAACACTAGTTTTATGTTTAAAAAGAAAAAAGCCTTGGAAAAGGCCAAAGCTTTTTAAATTATAATTCATCATTTTCTATAGTTATCATATATTTACTATAATCTGGAGTTGTAAAGTGTAGAAAAAGTCCTGAACGATTTTCTAACATCTTATTCCATTCATTAACTCTTTTATTAGTTTTTATTTTTACTTCTGCTGATAATTCATCATAATGTTCTGCTAACATACTTAATTCTTCATATCTTCTAACTTCTGTTTCATTTATATCAGAAGCATTTGTAAGAAAAACTGTTGCTAAAAGAACTATCATTACAGGAAGAGCTAATAAATAAAAAACTCCAGGATTGTGATCTTCTTTATAAAGTCCAATCATTATTATAACAACCATAACTATTAAAATTGCACAAATTATTGTTAAAATCATATATTTTTCTCCGTTTTTAAATAAATATTTTAAAGCAATTTAAATATGTTTTTTATTTACAATTTCACTTAATAAAAAAGACTTGAACTAGTCAAGTCTAATATTCATCTTTTTCTATTTTTAAATCATCTTTTTTGCTTTCATAACAATCATTGAAAACTTCTAAAGATTTTTTATCATCTAAATTTTCAATTTTTTTATCTTCTAAATATTTATAAACTGATTTCAACCACGCATCATTTTCTAATGCGTCTTGCTTACAATTTTCTAATTTTTGTATTTTATATTCGTAAAAGGTTTTATACATTTGCAAAATTTCATTTTTTCTTTCACCAAAAGTTGATGACATATTTTCAATAGTTTCAAAAACCTTTCCACGCATATCTTCAACATCTTTAATTAAACTATTTAAAGCTTTAGAAGTAGAAAATACAATTTCAAGTTCATTACCAGCTACTTTATATTTTTCAGGTATAGGATTATTAGAAGTAGCAACATAATTCTTTTCCCAAAAAATATTTGTAGCAGGTATTTTCTCTGGTAAAATTTTATGCTTTTCAAATACTTCTTTAAAATCATCAGGAATACTAAATGTTGTTCCTAAATTCCATTTTTGATTTGGATGTTCAATCATTCTTTTATATGCAAGTTCACGTAAATCATTTCTTAAATTGAAATTTTCTTTTGTGGGCTTTTCATCCATAAACATTGAAAAAGGATTATCCTCTTTTTCTTGTGAATCATATTTATTTATTTGATCATACCACCAATCACCAACAATGTTAGCTTTGGTATGTTCTAGAATACTTTCATAAAGTTTTAAATTCATTTTTAATCACCTTCAACATTTTTTATGTTTGATTTTTATGCGTAAAAACCAGCATTTTGAAGGATAGTTAAAATTATAAATCCGCCGAATAAAGAAACTACATTTGCAGTTATAGTATATAATAATATTCTAACAGGATGAATAGGATTTTCTCGTTTAAATTTAAAATTCTTAAAAATTAAGAAGTATGCTAAAAATTCAATCAACAATATTCCTATTTCAGCTGGAATATAACAAGCTAGAATAGAAGGCATATTAAAGCCATTTAAATAAATATCAACTGCTAAAGCTACATTTAATCCAACTTGAGTTATTATATTTGTTATTGCAATTGGAAGCAATTCCCATTTTCTAAATCCAAATAATAAAGCTAATAATATTTCAATGGTTAAGCAAATAGTAAGTCTTATAAAGAAACTTGAAATCACAGAACCAGCACCTTTATTTTCTTTAGTTATTTCAAAAGCATCTATAGGTGTATCTAATGATTGCGTTTTTGCTACTTCTATCTTTTCATCAGATAATGTCAATGTATAAACTGAACCAAATTCTTCTTTTTGATAGATCTTATTATCAGTGATAAAAAAATCACCATCTGCATTATAAATTAATACTTTAAATGTTGTTGGTGGATAATATCCCCAATGATATGTCTTATCTTTTATAGATTGATAAGTATATTCTAAATAATAGAAATTATCTGTATCTTTATAATTTCTAAAAATTAAATTGATATTTTTTTCATCTTCATTATGATATGTATCTTCATTTGAGTATTTTTCATTATATACATTATGTGGGCCAGTTGAAGATGTTTCACTTAATAAAGTCATATACAAATTATCGGTATTCCCTACTATATTGACCGTAATATAAGACTTTGGCCCAGTATCTGCACTAACACTTACATTAAACAAAAAAACAAAAATAAACGCCAAAAATAGCATACTGCACTTTAATATTTTTTTCATTAAAAATTACCGTCCATTTCTTAATAGTTTTATGTTTTTCATTACCCTAAACGAATTGTGTAAAATTTAAATTATTTAAACTTTGATGTTTGATTTTATTGCATAACTGAGCCACTTTTTGAATTTGAAACTAACCATTGTTTTTAATAATGTTATGCACAAAAAATAATAAAATTTGTGCAGTAGACTACAACGTGCACAAATAAAAAAATCATCCTAAGATGATTGAATTCTAATTTGGCAAGGGCGATGGGGTTCGAACCCACGAATGACGGAGTCAAAGTCCGTTGCCTTACCGCTTGGCTACACCCTTGATATTGGCAGGAGCTGAGGGAATCGAACCCATCTTACCTCGGTTCAAAGCCGAGTATGTCGCCACATCATCCAACTCCTATAAAATTAAAAGAACCTACCTGATAAACAGATAGGTTCTAAAAGGGGGAAAGTATATTATGGCACTATACTAATAAGCAATTAGAGTTTATATCCGTTATACAGGCAACTATAAAAATCAGAATGATTCATTCTGCTGTTTTGTTGATTTTGTTGTTGCTGTAAATTAACGAATAACATCATTTTGCATAATCTCCTTAAAAATTCTTATTTTATTGCACGATATCTTCACTCCGTGCCTAAGTGGTTTTCTTGTTGCAATCAAGGTAAGCTATTTCAAGCTTACAGGGATAACTAACCTATGAAACAACTAAGTTCCTCTATCAAGATAACATTATTATGTTTTTTATTTCAAAATAATTAGGTGTTTTATTTTAATAATTTTTCTATTCTATCAAAAAGTTTTTTATTATCTTTATAGAAAATATCAATTTGTTCTTTGTTATAATGAAGAATTCTATTACAAATTTCAAAAATTCTATCATCATTTATCATTACAATAATATAATTATCTTTTCTAAAGACAATTTCATAAATATTATCGTTTAATTTAAATTTACAATAAACTTTTGCCCAATCAGAAACTTTACCGTCCACATAATAAAATTCAGATTGTTTCTTTTTCTTATCTTCTTTTTCTAAAAATAAATCTTCTTCGCAATAATTAGAAAAGACCCTTGCAAATTGTCTTGTGGTAATATTAGAACGCAGAAGTTTCTTTAAATCTTTTTCTAAAATACCATATTGTGGAAGCTTATCAATACAAGATATAGGTTTTAAATCCGCCTTTATTTTTTTATATTTTAAATCATCAGGAGTAGCATCAAACAAATTCCAAGATGCTTCACAATACCACAAACTGTTATTACATAATATATAACACATTCGATTACTATCTAAATATACTTTACCTTTATAAAGATAACCATTTATTCTAAAATATTTAACATCACCATTGAATATCTTTTTACCATCTCTATCAAGATATCTATTATATGGATCATCTGCCGTTCCATCTAAGCTTGATAATTTGAAATCAGGAGATGAATATTTTTCTTTACTCCAACAGTTTCTAAATTTTTGAATGATTTGTTCTTCACTTGTCATCTTATGCCATTTTTGTTCATCATCATAAATATTTCTTATTTTACTACCTGGATAAAATTCTAATTTATCATTTTCTTTAATAGATAAAAAATATTCAAAACATTTTCTTAAATAACAAAGACATTTTCTTTTGTCAAATTGATTCTTTGGAAAATTATGTTCTTTATTAATGTAAGCATAAGCTTCTATTTCACTATACCAGCTTGTAATACTTAAAATAACATCATTTTTATAAGCAAAATATTTATAATCACTATCATTAGAATTTTCAATGGTAAAATTAAGGTTTTCTAAATAATTTAAAAATTCTTTTAATTTTTCTTTAGTATATTCAGATAACATTTCACGTTCATTACTAATGTTTGAAGTCGTAAAACGAATGAAAGTATTATTTTCACTGAACATTATATCATTAATAAATATTTTCATTTTAAAAACTCCTTATTTAAAAGATTATTTAATTGAGCCATACTTTTTTTGAATATCTTGAATAAAAGTTTTATAATCTTTATCACATTTACATTCTAAAAGACGAGCTTTTATTTCTTTACGTTGTGTTTTATTTAATTTGTAAGACTCATTACTTTTATTAATAATACAAACTAAATCAAATTGTCCTTGTGAAATACTAACTTCAAAATCAGTCCAACAATCATAGCCTCTAACTGCAATTTTTTCAGCCCAAATGCCAACAGAAGAACCAAAATGATCTACTTTGGTGACAGTCCATAAATATAATTTGGCCCAATTACATTCTATTTCACTGGTTTTATATTCTACGGTTAAGAAAATATCACCTACATTTATGTCATCTTCTTTAACGATTATACCTTTATGTTCAAACGCAACAGAAAATACCTGTTTAGTTAAATCACCAGCTAAATTAAGTACATATTGTTTTTCTAAATCAATTTTATATTTATATTCTATAACTTTTTGTGTTAATTCATCTATATCTTTTTGATGCTCTTGTACTTGTTTTAAAGTAGTTAATATTTCTTTTCTTTTTGCTTCATCTAAAGCTTTACAATTAATCTTAAAATCTTTACTATATCTTAATTTATCAGAAGCATTAAGTTCAAGATTATCATCTTTATATCTTATTCTAAGTTCTTCTGAATCATACTCGAAAGAAGGAACATTAAGTGTGATATTTTCATTATTTGGCGATTTTAATTCAAAATAATAAGTCATTTATTTAGTCTCCAATTTTTTTATCATAATATTTTCATCATATTTTTAAATTCTTTCAATTCATTTGTGAAAAATTGATTATATACCCAATCTGAAAGTTCAGACAAAGTTCGCCATTTATCTAGAAAAAAATACTCTCTAGTAAAATTATTATTTTCAATAAGCATTCTAGAAGGACATTTTTCTATAATATCTAAGACTAAATCAGAAGCCCTTTTTGTTATTAAAATTGCATATTCTTTTTGGGCTTGGATTTGCCTATAATTTATTTCAATTAATGGATTTTCCATTTACATCACCTAAGCTTTCGTATCTAAATAGTAAATTGTTTTTTCTTTATCAATAGGCCTTAAATTTTTAAGTTTACCATTTCTAATATATTCTTTTGCATAAACTCTTAAATTTTCAAGTGTTATAAAACTTTTGAATTGGACTACATCACCATTATTGAGATCTTTCCAAATTAGAGTATAATAATTATTCATAAATAAACCTCCATTTTTGTTTATTTAATTTTATTCATTCTGCAAACATTATAAGCTACTCTATAATTGTCTCCACAATAATGTTTTGCAATATTTTCATCTGTGACAATTGCTAAAACTTTAGCAGGATATTCACTAACTTCTACTATTTCATAATAAAAAGGCGAGTTACCAGTTGTCATATAATAATCACTTGCTGAAAAATCATTATTAAATTTTAAAAGTATTTTTTTTGCGATTGTTCTTTTACATTTATGCCTTCTGCTAAGTAATTCAATTTTTTCATCAATGCTTAATTTTTCAGGACTATCAATATTTTCATCTCTATCGTCAGGATTTTTTAAAGAACCATCAAACCAATATTCTTTTAATTCAAAACAACAGTTATCAAGAAACCCTGAGTCAGGTATAGACAATGCAATTTTTCTAAAAGTTAATTTAGCATCTATTAAATCTGTCATTTTTAAAGCGTTTTTGAAATCACCAACATAATGATGACCAAAACCATCTTGACCAACAAAAATATTTTTTGAATCTCTGTCTTTAATTCTATTTTTATCAACTATTACGTATATCATTTGCTAACCACCAAGTTTTCTTATATTCATTAAAAGGAAAACGATACCATTCTTCATTATCACACTCGTTATAAATAACTATTTCCTTAGTATCAAAATCAATAGTTGTATCTCTTGTAGAAATTTCGACTGATTCACCATAAGAAGTATTATCTTCAATAGGATCAATAACAACAATATAATTTGAATCTTTTACGATTTCAAGTATTACATTCAAAGAAATATCTTTTACTAAATTTATATTTA
>Ga0247611_10002048_pt1 | contig 34076 bp, 67 predicted proteins | sample 177DNAGHGhighgp2_FD_192422 | JGI IMG/M metagenome (GOLD analysis project Ga0247611, IMG submission 192422) | Sheep rumen microbial communities from Palmerston North, Manawatu-Wanganui, New Zealand - 1770 DNA GHGhigh gp2 | ecosystem: Host-associated > Mammals > Digestive system > Stomach > Rumen... | reverse complement strand
GGTCGCAAACTAGCTCGGGCGAACGCAGGCTTGAAGGCGGTTATAGCCTTAGTCACTCTGAAAAACCTTTGTATACAAAGAGATATCAAAAGAGTGAAAATATAATCTCTGGTAGACTCGTACCAAGGGTCCTGATCGCGAGAGAAGGAAGAGAAACAGTCTGGGGGTAACCATACCCTATCCAGAAGGATACACACTTGTTGTGTATTTAAACGGTTAAATGAGACAGTGTAGTGCTGTTAAAGAACGTTGTGCTTGATGGAGAACGCATAAAAGCGAGGATGAAGGAGGACACATCTTATTGTCCGTTTGTACTTCGAAACGCTGCTGAAAAGAAATGGTTGGAGGTAAAGCTTCTAAGAAAGTTATAGAATAAATATCTATCCACTTAGACATCTCTGTTCATACACAGAGAGAACTAGAAAATTTAAAAAAGCAATCGAGAAGGGCGAGGGAGGATACCCCGTGATCATCTCATTAGATGACCCTTTGGGACCGTGTTTCATCAGCACGTAGCGCATACACTACCAGAAAAGTGAAGGTGCGATTCCTTCATGTATGCTTTGACTTTGGAATTTTCAACAAGGGGTCTGTAAACGTATTATTCTCAATATATAATGGTATATATTGGATATAATGAATGAAATAGAAATATAAAGAGAATAATATATGAGCCATTAAAACTGAATAGAGGAGAGCTAGTCTCTCCTCACATATCATCTGAAAGAGGTAGCGCTCTGGAGGATGACCAATAAAAAAATAAAAAAAGGAGAAAAAACACTATGACAAACAAAAGACAAATTAAAAATTTAATATTAACACAAGCTACTAAAAACAGAAAAACATCTCATCTATACTCTAATTGCACACTAATATTAAGAACACCTACTATGGAAGAATGCAACATTGCAAAATCTATTATTTACCAAACTTATGGTTATGACCGTGACCATATTAAGATGGTTGAAATCCAATACGAAGACGGATATACATTCGGGGAAATTCTTGTTGGATTTACTGTTATTGGAACTGGCTATATGTTAGAACATATTAGTCCAGTCGAGGACCATAGATGGAAGATGGTCTTAACTAAATGCGTGGCCCCTACCATGTTACTTATTAATGAAAGAAAGGTATATGGAAGAATGTACACTTCCTTCGTTGATGGCTCTTTAAAGCATGGTTTTAAAGAACAAATTTACGAAGGTAATTCAGACTATAATTTACCTGCAGAGTTTGGTGGAGATTACACTGCTAAATGTAAAGCATGTAATGCAATATTCCAAACTCAATTTGTAAAAATTTACCAGTGTCCAATCTGTGGATACTCTAAAGACAACAACATTGAGTAAATAAAAAAATGATAGATATGAGTGTCATTGTAATAGGTTGAAGGCAAAAAGCCTTGCGAACTGAACTTAAATAAGAAAATTATTTGAGCATGGAGGCGATAACCATGTAAAAAACACTTCCTGTCCGTCGGTAAAAGTCCGACGCTGATGAGCTTTCGAGCGAAACAGGAAAGGTAAAAACGCCTTATAAGTATACACTACTAAAGTGGGAAAGGTTTATATGAAAACTTTAAAAGAAAGAGAAGTTATACTTCAAAACCCTATAACTGGGACATACGATGCGGCTTACATTGTAAAAGAAATGGAAGTTAAACAGTATGGCGTCCATACTGATGACCATGATTTCCATGTTAGTTATTTTGATGCTTATAACTCAAAAGCTGAAGCTGTTATTGCTATGAAAAAAGATGAAGAGTGGGCTTACACAATGGGTGACAACAAATATTTTTATGTTACTACTAGAACTATTATCGTTAAAAGATCCTTCGATATTGATATGGCAAAACGCAACAGTAGAGCTAGAGCTAAAAGAGAATATATCACTCCTTTAAAAAGAATAGCTAAAGCTCATGGATTTGATGAAGCTATAGAGCTATTGGCTGTAGGTCTATATTATCCTGCTAAGACTGAGGATGACTTACCTCCTTTAACAGAAGATTACATTGAAAGAGCTGATAAGGTTTATTTCATAAGGGTTAATAAAGATGGTAAAGAATATCTGTTATTCAACCTTGATGATAGGGGAATGACATCTCAAGCTATAGAGGTTAAAAATTTTGAATTAGCTGGTGGTCATTTCCGTTGGTCTAAGTATTCTGATATTCTTCCTTGGATAAATGGTGAATCAGCTAATTTTGATTTTGAAGAGCCTTGTTTTGATCAAGGAGACATTCCAGATTTTAATTTTGGGTTATAGTTTAAAATTAAATATTCAACCGAGTAGCATGGGTTATAAATGGCCCGTGCTACTAATTGAGTATTTAATTGCTCAGCCAGGCAAGGACGGACGCAAGTCACCTTAGCAGAAAGGAAAAAAATTATATGCTATTTATTATAACAAATAATTATGGTAATGCTTATGAAGACCTTGAAGAAAAGCTAGCTGGTTTTAACTATCATTATGTAGATTTAAAAAAAGCTACTATAGAAATCAATTCTATGGAAGAGTTAGCTAATTTAACTAGAATCTTAGGTAAGGTTTTAGTTGGAGAAGGTCACATAACATATTTTGTTGATTAATTTAATATTCACACTGAGAAACAGGCTTTCGAGTCTGTTTCCATGTGTGAGTACTAAAATACTCTGAAATAAATCATATCAGGTGAAAGCGCCTTATAAGTATACTCGGAAGAGGGAAAGGATACTATGGAAAAATTATCGTTAGAAATTATCAGTGCTACTAACAATGCTAGAGCTGGGCAATGGTGTACAGTAGAATGCACTAAAGCTGCACGATGGAAAGATTATGGAGTAATAATAGAAGAGTTATATCTTCAACATAATCATTCTAAAATATATAATGTAACAATTATATATGAAGACGGCTTATTTGTTAAAGCGTTGGCAGGAGTAAAAAGAGAAGATGATAAAGTTATCATTGAACACTTTTCTCCTGATGAAAAGTATTCATGGACAATGATATGCTTTGACCCAAACGAACGTAGATAATTACTCAGTTTATAATCAAGAAATATTCCAAGCAGACGGCGGCTGGCCCAAATGAGGTGCAAAGCTCATAAAGATTAAAAATAAAAAAAGGAACGGTACAATATTATGAAAAAGGAAAATAATGTAATTAACAATCAAAAACTAAATAACAATACTCAAAATAACCAAATAGTAAAAGAAGAAAGAATCATTAGAATGACTACAAAGAAGTCTGTTCTAATTAAAACTGCCATAATTCAATTTTTAGGAATGGCTTTATTAGCTGCTGCTTTTGTTGTTGTATTATGGCTTGTCGTTGGTACTAAAAATAATAACCAAGAGCAAGAACCTGAAGTTACAACCGTAACTGTTGAAGTCCCTAAGGTTACAACTGTAACTGTTGAAGTTCCTGTTGAAAAGATTGTAGAAGTTGAGAAGATTATTGAAAAAGAAATTCCAGTTGAAACAATCGTGACAAAAACTGTTACAGTTGAGGTTCCTGTTGAAAAGATAGTTGAGGTTGAAAAGATTGTCGAAGTTAAAGTCGTTGACCAAGAAGCAACTCAAGCTCTTGCAACAGATTTAGCTCAACAAATGTTCTCTGAATTAAAAGAAACTTATGTTGCTCAGGCTGATGAAGAAGCAACTCAAGCTGCTGTTGATGCAAAATACAATGAATTAAAAGAAAAGTATGTAGCACAAGCTGATTCTGAAGAAGTGTTAAGACTTGCAACAGAAATGGCTCAACAAATGATGGAAGAATATAAAGTTGAATATGCTGCTGAACAAGAAGCAAAAAGACTTGAAAATACTTCTATAATTTATGTTCAGGTTGCAAAAGATTCTGAAGTATATTATCTTGAAATGCAAGGTTCTTTATATGAAGAATTGACTTGGAGTATGATTGAGGAAGCTTTTAATCAGGATGCTCGTTTTAACGGTTATAAAATTTCTCGTATTATAAATAAGAATGCTGTAGAAGTATTTATTGGTAGAAATTACACTTCTACTAGATATATTACTATAACATTAAAATAGGCGTGATTATGAATAAATATGTAATCACATGCATAAGAGAAATAATAGTGGACGAACCTTGCTGGTCTGTGAATCAGCAAGGGGAAGCCTATATATCAGGGTGGCTAAAAGTCACAAAAAATAAAATGTATAATTATATTGCATATGGGGTTACTAATATAGAAAAATATATTGAACACAGGCGCAAAATGCGTCCCGATAGACAAATTATACATTGGAAACCATTAAATGATTAGAGGAGGATAAAATTATGAAATATGAATTATATGGTAAGATTTATGAAGTAGAGGCTTATAAAGGCCACTACGAAAAAGAAGATGGTCCTTTGGCTATCAAGCTAATTGATGTAACAGACGGTAGTGTTGTCACTACATTAACTGTAAACTTAAGCGATGGTATGGCTCGTGATAATTACACTTATATTGATATTGAGTACGGGGGTCAAGAACATCTTGATTTTATTAGGGAAAATAAACTAGGTGAATTTACTGGAGTATATGGATATAGCGGATATTGTAAATTCCCTCTATACTGTATATATAAAACAAAATTAAAGAAAATGAAAAACTTATAGGAGGACAAGAAGATGGTAGTAAAAAATTTAAGAGAAGGGTTAGTAGTATGGTATAAGAGTGCTCTACTAGGTATCACAGGACTAACATTAGATTCAAAATATAATAACTGTGAAGTACGTTTCATTGGGAATCTTGATTTTGAATTATCTCCCGCTACTCCTGCTATGGAGCAAGAGCTAGAAGAAGAAGTAAAGAGACAACAAGAAGAGGAGGAATAAGATATGGCTAGAGAAAAAGGTATTAAGTTAAGTAAAAAGTATGGATTAAATCCATCAATGGTTACATGCTTCTATTGTGGTGAAGTAACATCAATTGCATTAATGGGAAGACTACCTCATGATGAGGAAGCACCTAAACAATGCTGTATGAGTATTGAACCTTGCGATAAATGCAAGGAGAAATACAAAGATTATCTTTTAGTGGTTGAAAAACCTATGGAAGGTAATCCTACAGGACGTTGGTTTGCCATGAAGAAGGAAGCGGTAGCTCCTGAGTTCAGAACTAGAACTGTGGCATTTATGTTAGAGGATGAATTCCAACAGATTATAGATAAACAAGGAAAGAGGTAGATGTAGTATGAAAATGATTTCTTTAAGAGAATTAAAAGACCAGTATTATGGCAAAATTACAAAGCAACAATTTGCTGAAAAAATGGGAGTAGCAAATTCTACCATGAGTAAAATGATGAATGGTAAGTATGATTGCACTTTTAATAGTAAGTTATGGATGAGATTATGTAAAACAGTTAAAGACTTACATAATTTTCAGCTTGTTTCTGAAAACAAATTTGTCTTAGAAAGTGAAAAAACGACAAAAGTAATTAATCATTTGCAAGATGAAATTAAAAAGAAAGACAAAATAATTCAGAACTATGAGCAAATTATTACTGAGTTAATGTCAGCGGTTCGTGTTATGTCTAATGCTAAAGAAGCTGTTAAGAATAGTAAGTTTGTTTTAAGTTTATACAAGCAAAATTCTAACGAAAATAAATTTTAATATTCGCACAATGAGAACGACTTCGGTCGTTCTTATAAGCGAGTGTTAAAAGCACTCGAGAAAGGAGCAGGCAAAAATGAGGAGGGACCAATACACTTGTGAAGAGGACAGCAGTAAAAACATTAGATGTCATGATGTAGGTGGCACTAAATAGTAAAACCTCAAAGGGAAGAAATTCCTGTACACAGTCAACCTTAACGCCAAACGGGAATATTCACGGGGAAAAGGTAAGATTTATGGGGTTAGGTCAATATTTCATAAGTAAGAGGCCCATTTCAAGAGGTAAAAGGCCCCAAAATTTTCTAAAAAAAGTTGTTCTATTTCTAAAAAGGTCTTTATTTTTAGGAAATTTTAGGTTAAAATTATGATCGAAGGAGGTGATGTGAAGAAAGAAAGGAAAAACATGGGTAAAATTGAAAATGAAAATAAAAATTTATAATAAAAAGAAGGAGAAAAAAATATGGGATATTATAATGAAGTATTTAAAGAAACAGTAAAATGGGGATCAAAACTTACAGATGCATTCATTGCACGAGAAGTATATTGTGTAATATATGGTGACTACACAGAACCTTCTGTGGAGATTGAAAAAGATGAAGAATTTGATAAAATTTGTTCTTTTGTAAAGGAATTATATATGGATATGCAATCATATGATGTAAATGCTATGGTTAGAGCTGTACAAGCTTACAAAGAAGAACATGATTACAAGTCTTACCAAGAAATGTTTGAAGAAGTCAATATCTTTGACATTGAAAATTATATGTCTGATTCAGAAGGACTTTAGAAAGGAGGCAATAATATGAAGAATAAGCAACAAACATTTGAATTTTTATTTCCAAAAGGATATTTAACTGAAGGAAAGGGTACAGTAAAATTCCACGTCACTGGTTTTAGCTTTTTCCATGTAACTCATGTTTACAGAGCAACTTTAACAGAGCCAGAAGATTACGAAGGAGAAGATATCTACTTTGAAGACACAGTAGATTTAGGTCAGTTATTAATTGGTGATGAATTTGATTTCTATGGTGGCACTTGTAAAATTAGTGAAGACGTTAATGATAGAATCAAAGGATTTGGAGATATCGTTATGAAATATTTTAGAGAAATATTTAAAGAAGCTGATAATGTCTTCCTTAGTAAACTTGAAGACTTATTTTATGACGAAGATGAGGAAATCACAGATAACGGTGATGGTAATGAATTTTTCGATATGATTCCAAAGGCATTTTGGGGTAATCCAAATTTCGTTGAAGAATTAGGAAAATATATGGATAATATCGCTACTAACGCTTATAATGATGATTGCGACTTCCAAAATTCTTTAGAAGATGACTTCAACAGAAGATATGCAGAAGAAAAAGCGGATTATGACTATGACAGTCAGCAAGAAGCTGCAGAAGCTGCATATTATGATATACTAAGTAGATTAGGATTATAAAGGGGGTGAAATAAGGTTATGTAATTGACGGCTACACAGACAAAAGAATGTATTAATATTAAAAGAAAGGAAAAATAATATGAAGCAAACAACAATATGGGATTTTATTCCTGAGGAGGATGAAATAATCTTAGGAAATATGCGAAAGACTGGTATTGAAAGTCCTAATTATTTATTGGCTGAAAAGCGAGAAGAAGAGCAAAAGACAATTGCTCTTCCTGAAGTTGGGGAGTATGTATATCTTATTCTTTATGGATTTGATCTTGCCCCTCGTAACATACTTAAAAGTCAAGTGTATATGAAGAACTCAAAAGAGTTTATAACTACAGATAGCTTTGAGCTTTACTCACGAAAAATCTTGATGGGCGCGCTTGAATTGAAAGATTATAAAATAGACTGGGTAAACACTCTTAAGGAAGCCAGAGAAGTAATTAAAAATTATGTAAATAATGAATTAAAATATTATAATAATAAATTAAGCTTTAAGGTAGTTAAAATAGGTAAAAACTACTGGCAAGTCCAAGAAAACAAAAAAATAGGAAAGGAAAAGTAGGAGGAATAATATATGGATAAAGTAGAATTGTACGCTTATACTTATGACAAAGAAACTGATACTTACAATATTGATACAAAACCTATTCATACATTTAAGAATATGAAAGAATTTGAAGAAACAAGTGGCATATATGCGATGAGTTTCTTTATGGGACATCCTTTAAAGAGCTTAGGATTTTGCTATTGCTATAAAGGACAGGATATTCTAAATAAAGAAAATATAAAAATAGCAAGTTATGGATTCATGGAGGAATAGTATATGAGATTAGAAGAATTATTAAATGTGATGGATGAAACTGAAGAGATTGATATTTTCGTAGATAAAACTAAAGAAATTGATTCTAAAACTACTGAGGGAATATTTGATAATGTCGAAGTTTCTAATGTAAAAAACAGTTTGGAATATAAAACAATAAAAAATTCTCAAGTGTGGTTTGTTGGTAGAACATTTTTTAGCACAATAGAAATCAGAATATTAAGAGAGGATAAGAGTGAATAATATGGTATTAAGAAAATCAAATAAAAAGAAATTAAAAGATTGTCTAAAAGTACAGATTAAAGATAATATTCTTGGAATTGGAAAAAGTGCTCTTTTCATTTACTTAGTTATAGATGGTGTGGAAATATATGGCAATGTTTTATTCAATTTTAAAGATGAAAATGATAAAAACAAGGAAATATACCTTTGTGAACTAAATACAACTAGAGGATTTAATTGCAATTATATAAAAGACTATTATATTGAAAGTATTGAATCTTCATTTACAGTAGATTATGGTGACCATTATATTAACCCTATTATGATAGTAAATTTAGTAAAGGATAAGAGTGAATAAGATGAGAATATTTATAAGAACTAAAGATAGGATTGACTTTTTAAGAAAAGGTGTAGATAAGTATATCGTAAAAGATAGTGATTATACTTGTGAAATAACAATAGATGAAGAAACATTATTGAAAAACTACAAAGTAGCCGATACAATAGAAGAATTGTGCGATGGCTTCTATATAGTTGATGGGCAAGAACTCTGTTTTGAAGAAGTTTTTACAAACTTTGACAAGTTTAAAAGCAGTTATGAATACTACAATAAATATTGCGTTGGAAAATATGATGGCTATGGTTTTATTAAGACTTCAAAAGGTTTAATATTTGTAGCAAAAATGAATAAGAAAGGAGATTTAGAATTGATATGAAAAAAGAGTTAGAAGAAGCATTAGAAAGATTATACAAATGTAATGATGAAGATTATACATTGGGCTATCAGCAACACGATTATAAATTATTACAACAAGCTATCCTTGAGCTAAAGGCAATTAAAAAATCTAATCCTAGTGAAGCGTTGGAAGGTTTAAAACACATAAAAAAATATTATGTTCCACAACCTTGTTCAGCAAAAACCTACGATTATTTAGAAGCCATAGAACAAGCCTTACTAAAAGCACAAGAGCAATCAAAGGTGCTTGAAGTTATATTTGAAAAAGGTTTTGATAGAAGCATTAAAGATTATGATAATTATGCCATTTGGTTAGAATATAAAACCGAACAATTTGATAAAGCAATAGAGAAGCATCCTACAATTTTAAATTGGGATGTGTTTGATAATTTTACATACACTCAAGAAGAATTTGATATAATAAGGAATTATTTTAAAAATAATAGTTAAGGAGGTGATAAATAATGAGTAAAGAAGAAGTGTAGGAGATAAGTAAGGAATCATTAGGAGTTATTAAACAAAAGAAAGGGTGATTAAGGTGAAAGAAAATGTTTACATGATTGCATTAGAGTATTTAGAGATTGTTCAAAGAGCAACTCAAAATGGATTTAAAGTAAAAAAGATTAAGAACCTAGAATCTATTATCGAAGAGGTACAAAAAAGAGCTTTAAATCCTAATAATTTTCGTCAAGATAATCTTTATAAAGCTGCAAAAGAAATGTATGATTTAGCTTGTTGCTGTGAAGATTATCAAGATAGAGTCAAGGTCTTTTTAGAAGATCTTGGCTTAGAAAGTGATTACCCTTATAAAATTTTATATGAAAATATTTATAAGGAAGAAGTGTATTACGTAGATACAGAATTGTTATATGAGGATGATTCTCGAGAAGAATTAAGATATTTTTCTTCTAAGAGTAAAACCCTAGCAGATTTTGAAAAAGAACTACAAATAAAATATGAGTCTCGCGGAATTCGCGTGTTGTTTATAACCGAACCATGTATACGTAAGTCTATAACTTATCGATATAATGGTTTACACACTTTTAATGAATATTTAACCACAAAGAAAGGAGGTGAAAAAAATGTACGCTAATCTACGAAAAGAAGTATTAGATGAAAACGGAAAAGTAGTCTTTCGTGATACTTTTTCATTGAATCTAGAAACAACTAGCCCAGAACTTTTAGAGTATTGGACCAGTGAAGAAAAAGGTTATCGCATTGATAACTATACAGAAAAAAGAATGTATTAATATTAAAAGAAAGGAAAAATAATATGACAAGAGTATTTGATACAAAATTTTCAAGAGATTTTTTAAATCCTATGCCTTTAGAAGACATTATAAACAAAGTTAATAGTATTAAAAAGGGTTCACTAGGTCATGAAATAATGATCATAGATGGAAAGCCTTTAGAATTATCAGGTGGCAGCACAATATATGTGACTGAAACATTTAAAGTTAGATTTAATATCAATTATTATAATATGAAGCATTCAAAAATTAAATCTGCTATTGAAGCTGCTGATTCTCCAGAATCTTTAGCAAAAGCTCGTAAAATGTTTGATGAATATAAACGTAAAGAGCTTGTTGCCAAGACAGCTATAGAAATGTTGGAGTACAAAGAAAAGACTTTGAAAGCAGGTCTTTTAATTGCAGCCTCAGCTCCTACAAAAGGGAAGAAACGTAAGACAGACCCTCGTTGTCCTTCTATTATATATTGTGATAATGGTACGGTTGAATTAATGACTTATCCATCTTTTCAAAATACAATAAGACGAACAAAAACGGGGTTTGAGTATTCTCAAATTGATACAAAAATTCGCTTTTTTGTCAAAGAAGCAAGTGGAGAAATCTTTGAGTTTAATCCATATGCAGATGATAAAGTTGCAAAGGTTTCCGCAAGCATGCGAGAAACAGCCCGAAAGCTAGCAGACAAGAAAGGAAAAGGTGGACTAAATACGCCAGCAAGAGGCTTTAAAATCCAGAATATTTTACATATCTGGTAGAAAGGATAAAAGATATGGCAGAAGTAAAAGAAAAGCCAAAAACAGTAACAGCAAATCATTTTCTAAAAATCTTATATTATGAAGATATAAGAGAAAGAATAAAAACATTGATTGACCTTATCATGGGAAGCTCTGTTATTGTTAATTTACAATTTAATACTTTAGGAGATTCTACTTATATAAGAGTAGATGGTAAAAAGAAAGACCGCTTAAGAATTGTTATAGGTGGTCAACTCATAAAAGAGATGGCTGATATGCCTAAAACTCTTTCAATTAATAAAGCTATAAAGAGCTTATGTGTTAATATATATAAATCATTTTACGGAAGTGCAAACCACGAGTTAGGCCATGCCAAGTTTACGGACATGGCTTCTCGTGAGATTATTGAATACCCAAAACCAGAATATAGAAATTTTATGCATGAAGTATTCAATATTTTAGAGGATATAGTTATAGAAAAGAATATGGTTCTTTATTATCAAAAGAACTTGCCTTTCCACATTAATCCAAAAGTTTATTTTAAACATATTGTTAAAAAGCTTTTTGAAGAAAAAGCAGACTCATATGAAGATGATGGGACTCAAATTGGATTCTTAAATTATTTATTATTTTATATGAGAATAGGTCCTAAAAAGATTCCTACTGAACGTTGTGAAATATTTAATAAATATGAAGACCAACTTAGACCTTTTATAAAGAAAGTGTTAGAAGAATTAAATCCAACAAAAAGAATACATGAATGTGTAGTCTTTTGTGAATGGATGATAGAAAATATAAAAGAATTTGATTGGGCTTCTATAGATATTACTCCAAGCGAAATTCTAACAGGAAAAGACACTGGTGCAACTGGTGCGGTTGCTGCTACAGCAATAGGTGGCGCAGAAATGCCTAAAAAACAAAAAAGAGCAGTTGAGACAGCAGAAGACGGCGGCACAGATGAAGAAGAAAATGATGATGTCAATGAAGAGGATGATGATGACGAAAAGGAAGACGAAGAGGAAGATGAAATGTCTGTAGAAGATGACTTCGACCCAAGTCTTTTAGAAAATGTTTTCAATGATGTTCTTCATGATGGCAGTGATCATGAATGGTCTATAGCTAAAGAAGATTTTGAATCAAATGGAACTGTAGTTGATTGGTTTAATAGTATTGTTGAAGACAATATAGATGCAATCAAAGAAGTATCTGATTATCTTACTTTCTTTAAAGGCCAAATCAAACCTGTCTGGACAAGTGGTATGACTGCTGGGCGCTTAGATATTCGAAGAGCTGTAATGGAAGAAATGCATAGTACAGGAAATGTTAGACTTTTCCAAAGAAAATTACCTAGAGGAATAGATAAAGACGTTTGCTTATATCAAGTGGTTGATTTATCGGGTTCAATGAGTGGCCAAAAGAGTGCAATCGCTGCAGAAGCAACAGTTATATTGTCTCAAGCTTGTGAGTGGTCTGGTATTCCTTTTGAAGTAAGTGGCTTCGTAAAAACTTATGATGGTCCAAGTGGAATATCTTATACTATAGTAGAAAAAGGTTTCGATGATACTTTAGAAAGTAGTAAGCCTTTTTTCGGAATAAATAATCAGCAAATTTTATATAAAAATATTACTAAAATCAATACTGAAGTTCCAACATTTGCTGGAAATTCAGAAGAAGTAAATCTTTATTACATTTGGCAAAAATTTAAAAAGGTAAATCACAAAACAAAAGTTATGTTTGTTTTATGCGATGGCATGACAACAGGCTCTCGAAGTGATTTAAGAGATGTAGTTGCAAAAATGGAAGAAGAAGACAACATTTTTGTTATAGGCATCGGTATTTTATGTCAAGATGTAGTAAATATATATAAACATGCAAAAGTATTTAAAAGTATGAATGAGTTAAAAGAAGGATTGGCTCCATATTTAATTGAAACTTTAAGTTCTTTTGTAAGTTAAAATCATCTAGTTCTGGCTGAATCTAGGATAAAAAAGCAGCCAATAATTTAAAAAAAGAAAGAAGGAAACAAAATGACTAAAGAAATTTTAGCAAAATTAATGAATGGCGTAAATTGCGTAGTTGCCATTGCAGAACTAAAGGAACCAGAATCTTATGTTTTGGTTATCGCTACTACAGGAGAAAAATATGTAGTCCCAATGATAAGAAAGGATGGTATTGGAAGTGCTTATATCGACCCAAAGATTGATAAAAAGAAAGCAGTATTTTTATCTGAAATAGTTAGTACAATATTTTTAGAAAAGATATTCCCTATCTTTAAATACACACCAGTCGCATCAGAAGCACCTACAGGATTTGATCATACTGTAACAAAGTTTATTAAGCCTACAGGTATGAATTATATCTTACCAAAGCTTGCAAAAGAAACTCTAGAATTAGCAGGGTACAAATTAGAACTTAATAAAGCAACAGACAGTCCTTTTATTAGAAGAGACTATGGTACCCAAATAGCTGATAACCCAGATTTTCAAAAGCAATATGATGCAGAAGTTAAGAAATTAACTGATGCTGGCGTGACTTATGAAGATTTACCTTCAGAAATAAAAACTCAATATGAAGCTGTAGAAGCAGGCGTAAAAGATGGATTAATCTTTGTAGGACCTGCTGGAACAGGTAAAACATGGTTAACAATGGCTTTGGCAGCACATGCTAAAGCACATAGAGTTGACTTACAAATGGACCCTACAACACTACCAGAAGACTTAGAAGGTCAGTATGTATGTGATGATAGAGAAGGATCAAGTTCTACTTGGAGATTCCAAGAAGGACCTTTACTAAGAGCATATTATCTAGGATATGCCGCTTGTATCCAAGAAATTGGATATGCAGAAGGAGGAACTAGATCTTGTTTAAATAAATATCTAGATGGAACTTTACAAATTGAGGCTAAAAATGGTAAAATATATCATAGACATCCTAATTTTGTAGTTTACGCAACAATGAATCCAGGAGTTGGTACACCTCTAACTAGAGCATTAAAGAATAGATTAACTTTTATTCAAGTACCAGCTTTATCAGAAGATGAGTTTATATCAAGACTTATCAAGCATTCTGAATTTATTAACCATAAAATCTCACTTGAATTTGCAAAGGAGATTTTTAAATTTTCTCAATTAATTGATAATAAAGCAAAAGCAGGAAATTGGCATGAAAGTTTAGAGTTTTCAATAAGAAATGCAAAAAGCTTTTTAAGCACAATTTTTGTAAAACCAAAAGACTTCCAAGATTTTGCAGATGCTTTACATGCAGAATATACAAATGCTTTAAGCTGTGATTATGATAATACACAAAAACTAATTACACTTAAACAAGACCCAGAAATGATTGGAATTATCAAGAAAATGTATAGCTTCTATGATTTCTTTAAAGAAGAATATGCAGAAGAAGCATTAGACAATCTTGATAGTTTAATGCCTTCAGAAACTTCTGAAAGCTATGACTATAACCCTAATGATGATGAGACAGCAAAAGGCTTGTTCTCTGGGGACCAGTTAGATAATATTATAAGAAAGTATTCAGGAAAGGAGTAATAATATGAAATTTAAAGATTTATTAAAGAAATACCCAGATGCTGCAACTGAAGGAGCAGAAGTAAACATTGTTTACACAAATTCTACACTAGAAGAAGAGGTGGACCACTATCAAGGTCCATCCTTCTTTGCAAAACCTACGGCAGAAGTAGATATTCAATCACTAGAAAATGCTAAAATTGAATGGCATGAGCAGGTTTTCAATGAAGATCGAGAAAGAGAACCTTTATGGAGAGGTGTATTAACAATCACTTTTCCTAAGACATCATTCCCGACTTCACTTCCTGAAGCAACAATGATAATTAATGCTTTATTAGATCAAAGAGAAAAAAGAGAACAATTAAAAGAAAATTATGTTACTCTTGTTAAACAGCTTTTTAGATTTAATATCTATTTAGACTGTTCTATAAATGATTTAACCTGCTTAGACAAGGTTTTAGATGATTCTAGACATCTTTGTATATATAATCCAAATTTAATATCAAAAACATATTTTACCATAATAGGATATTCTTCAGGATATACTTTTGTAGACTCTTATTATGAAACATTAAGTCACTTAATATATACTAAGGTTTATGATAAGGATGTTATCAGAGGATACTACTCTCCTGAACAGAAAAAAGAGTTGTTCGAATATTTCGAAGACCTTGTGAGAGATGAATCTGAAACAGAAGATGCCCAAAACATTTGGGACTCACAAAAAATTTGGGATAGAACTTTAAATGTTTTCGCAGAACTTGATGTTGAACAAGAAGAAATAGGAGAATCTTATTTACTTTTTGCAGATGCTAAAAAAGCATATGATAAATTAAAAAAGAATAATTATCATTGCGCTTTAGTGCAAGTTGTGGTAAACTTAAAGGGAAAAAAGAAATTCTATCTAATAGAAAAACAAAATTTTGCCAATATTAAAAATATAGAAAAAGAGGAGGAAAAATAATATGGCAGCAAGAAAAAAGACAACAGAAATTAAGGTAGATGCTTCTGCTTTAAATGTTAATGAGATTTTAGAGAAAGGTGATGAAGCTCCAATTTCTCTTAGATTAGCAGTTGTTGCTATTTTAAGATGGACAATAGCTAAAATTACTTCTGAATTAGGCAATATAAAAATAGCTGAAGAGCTAGCAAGCCGTGGTATTGAACAAACTAAATACAAAGATGTTCTTCATCGCCTAGTAATGGAAGGTGAGTTAGCAAGTGAGGAAGAAAAACCCGTGTTTAACTTCTTATTAGGAGACAAAGATAATACAACAGTTGTGATAAATATGACTGGTAGCGTTGATGAACAATTTGAGGTTGATCCTGCAATAGCTGCTAAATCAACTTTAGATTTAATTCCAGATGCTTATAAAAAAGTAAGCACTACATTAAATAAGAAAGCTATTGAAACTGACTTTAAAGCTGGAAAGTTACCTCCATTAATAGCAAGTTTTTGCTCTAGAAACCCAATTGAAGTTACAAATTTAAAGGTTTCTATAAAAAATAATAAAGAAGAAGGAAGTGTTTAATATGGTTATTGAAGATTTTAGAAAGGCAATTGCAAAATATTGCGAAGAAAATGGATTAGAGGGCGAAGACTGCCCTTTAATCTTTGACAATCATGCTTATGATGCCTCAGTTATAGGTATTTCTCATGAAGGTAGAGTAATTTATGATTATAACCTTATGGTTAAAGAATTTATGGAAGATGAACAATGTTCAGAAGAAGAAGCTATAGAATGGCTTGAATATAACACAATGAGAAGTTTAGGGTATGGTGGTGGATTACAACCTATCATTATTACAACTAACATTGAAGATTTAATGGAAAAATATAATTAAAAGGAGAAAAAAATTATGGAAGAAAAAACATTAAATGTAGTTACAATAGATTTAAAAACTTACACAGACTTAATAATAGAAAATACTAATTTAAAAGCACTTGTAGCAGGCTGTCATAGAAAAATTAAAGAAGACGTTAGAGAAGAAATTTATCGTTCTACAATTGATTCACTTAAAACAACTGCTGAATGTTGGGAATGGCTAAGCAAGCCTAATGACAAATTACTTAGTAAATTTTCAACAGGTGGCAACTGGGCTTGGGAAAATGTTGCACATAAAAATTATGACATAATGTCAGTTGGTCAGATTAAAGAATTAGCAGCCTCAGAGATTAAAAAATCTATTTCTGAGAGATTAGGATATTTAAAAGAAAAAGAAGAAGAAGAATCAGGTGGCACCGCTAGTGAATAGTGGTGTCACTTTTTTAAGAGAGGAGGTGTCTTATGAGCCAAGAAACTGAATTAAAGTTCCAAATTCTTGATACAAAGAATGAAATTGAACGAGTCAAACTAATTATATCTTCTTTAAAATTGGAAATTGGTCGTTGTTATAACAAAACAAAAATTTCTAAGTTGAATAACAAAAGATTTTATATGGAAAGAAGATTACGACAGCTTAATGAACAGCGAATTAAGCTAGAAAAACAACATAATATTGTTTTAAAAACAAACAAAGAATAGGAGTGATAGTATGATTATTATCGAAGTTAGTTTTGTTAAAGACAGTGATAAAACTTATCAGTATTTATTATTGAATCCTGATAATCATCAAATTGACAAGTCAATACCTTTGTATGTGGCTAAAGGGGCTACTTACAAAGGTTTGATTGGTACATATTTATATATACATAAATTACAAAGAACAAAAGAATTGCCTGCTGTAGTAACAAAACAAATTATTATTTTAAATGGGAGCAATGAAATTAGAATAGAAGAGCTAGGTTTAGTCCCTAGAACTCCTCATGAATCTGTTCCTATGCCTGCTCCTAACCCTATTCCTAAGCCTGCTCCTAAAAAAGAAGAAAAAAGTTCTTCTCCTGAAGCTCTATCTCCAAAAGTAGAAGAAATTAAAACTTCAAGTTTAGAAGAGGCTTTTTATAAAATGTTTAAACGTTATTCTACTAGAAGTTCTAAACAGATTTATAAAGATATAGAAAAATCTAAAAAATATTTAGCAAAGAAAGGATTGTGATAATATGGGCAAGATCGAAATCTGTACAAATCACACAGGGAAAATGGAAGGGATTAAAAGTATTTCAACTTCTGTTTTATTGAATGAACATTGCCAAAAGAATAGAAAAATTCTTGGTAGCATCTGTTCTCATTGTTATGCTAATACTCTAGCAACAATGTATTCAGCTTTAGGAGAAAGACTAAAAAGAAATACCGAAACATTAACTTCGAAAGTCATAGATTGGGATGAGTTGCCTGATTTATCCAAAGAGCAGATATTCCGACTAGAAGCTTTTGGAGATTTAAACAATGAAATACAAATGGAAAATTATTATAATATAATCAGAAAGAATCCATTTGTGAGATTCACATTATATACCAAGCAAGTTGGCATTATTCAGAAGTTTTTTTCAAGGGAAGATATAGATATGTTGCCTAACTTAACATTGGTATTCAGCTCTTTGTTTTTAAACAAAAAGACAAGTTTAGAGCATTTAAATTTACCCACTCCGTTTTTCGAAGGACAATATAAAACTTTTACTGTGTATACTAAAAAGTTTCTTATTGAGCATCCTGAAGTAAAAATTAACTGTGGAGCTCGCGCATGCAATAAATGCCGTTTGTGTTATCTAAAAAACAACACAACAGAAGTCTCAGAAATTCTTAAATCTGACCGCGAAAGCATGGATAAATATTATAAAATGAAAAATGAATTTAATAAAAAAGAATTTTTGAACACAATTGAAGAAATCTTAAATAAAACATTTAATAAAAAAGGAGAATAATATATGAAATTTTATGCAAACAATTTAACATTCCAAGCTAAAAAGGCTTTTGTAGAGGAAATCAATACTGCAATTCTTAACTATTTGGTTAAAAAGGATACAGAAGGATATGGAGAAACAATAGGAGGTTGTGTATCTGTTAGATATGAGGTATATGTAGTTCCTATGCCAGATGGAGAACATTATCTTAAAGAATATGTCATCGTGCAATACCTAGGAGGAGCTATTGCACCTCGAAATGTAACAGGTAATAGCCTAGCTTCAATCATGAAAGAAATCGCAGGTCTAACATGTGGTGGATACTATGATGAGGTTGAAGAATATAAGCAGTATGTAGAACGTGCTATACGCCTAGTCTAAAAGAGAAGGAATAGTAATATGAGAAGAGAATATACAATAGAACTAATGAAGTTTACTGGGGTTTATTTCCTAGAACTTCTTAGAATAAAGGTGGAAGCTGCCTGTGCAGAAGACGCAATTTATGAGGCTTTAAGAGATATCGGAGCAGAAGTATCTCTAGAAGAACTTGAGTACGCAAAAGAAAATATAAATGAGGATGATTACAATACAATGTTTAATCCAAGATCAAATGATTATATAGCAATAGCTTATAATTTCGCCTTAGACCAATATCTAAACTCAGAATATCGATTATTAAGAGGATACTGTGGAAAGAGAAAATGCTTTGACATAGTATTAAAAGATGAATATAGTATTAACAAATAGGAGGAATAGTAATATGGAAGAAAAATTATCAAAGGAATTAAAGGAAAGATTGGAAAAATATCCAGCATTAAAAAGATATGTAGAAAACTTTATACAAGTTGAAGGGATGAATCCTAATCCCGATTTATTAACACCATTGACAGTGTATATAAGAAAGTTAGACATAGATGTGCCATCATTCTTTGATTGGGATGATGAGACAACAGATTATTTCTATACATGGGGACATAACTCAAGATATGCACATGTTTTTGAACCAAGATTATGGTACTATTTAGAAGAGTACGTATCTTTGTTAATCGATTGGTTTGACGAAGTTACATCAGACAAGGATTATCAAGAAAATAAAGAATTAATTAATCTTATTAAGAATGGGATGGAGGAATAATAATATGTATAATTATGTAATGTTGATAGGCAAAGTAAAGAAAATTTATGATACATTTGTTGTAAATCAGGAGGCAACTCACATAGTTGTTAGCTGTGCAAGACCGTTTAAAAACGCAGATGGAAAATTTGAGTACGATGATATTGATGTCATAGCATACAACGCTGTAGCAGACGCAGTAAAAGAATTCTTAAAAGAGGGGGATATGGTCACTGTGAAAGGAAGACTACATACCTCAAACTATGATACACTATGCTATGTTATTGGAGAACGATTCATGACAGCAAAGGAGATGGCTTAGTATGCGCTTAACTTTAACGGAAAAGAAGATTGTAAAAAGACTTGTTGAACACGCGATAGAGCTTGAACAACAAGACAGAATAGCTTATCATAAAGGTAAGAAAAGAAAGGAGAGGGAGGAGTTGAAGAAACTCCTTGCCTCAATCTTAAAGAAGGTTTCAAAAGATATTGATTCAGAGGAGGAGAAGAAAGATGAGTAATATTTTTGAAGAATACGCAAGTAATGTAAATTATTTCAGAATGCCAGGAGAGCCAGAAAATAAAACTGCAATTTTTGTAGGTGCAACTGCATATACTGAAGAAAGACCAGAAGGAGTTCCTATCCACGAGATTGAAGATTATGTAAATTACATTGTCGCCCCATGGGTTCTGATGAGAGGTATCCAGTGTAAAGGGATTGATCATGGTAATTTTATCAGAGAAAGAGATTATTGTTCAGTAATGTGTGTTCCTTACAAGAAGGAAGAAGATTACTATCTAAATACATCCGTGTTAAATTATGCCATGGCGGTTATGGTTGCCGCAGAAGAGCATTCATTAGGCAGCAAAGGGATAACTTTAGTTCAGTATGTTGGCGAAGCAGATGACTGTTCTGTACTCTTATTTGCAGATGAATCAGAATTCAAAGAATATGCTGATGAGTGTTTAAAGACCATAAGAGAAGAGGAGGAAGAATAATATGGCAAAGACAGTATTAATTTTAGGAGAAGGTAAGCAAATCGTGTTAGACGGAAGAGCTGTAATACTAGAAGCTCTTGGATTGGAAATTGAACAAGAGATAACAGAAGTGGTAGACGGCGAACCCGTGTACTGCTACAGCTTAAAAGAAGGAAAGGAGGTGAAGTAGAATGGGATGGAATGAAGAAAACCTAAAGAAAGCTTTTGATGGCAAACTACCAGAAGTTGTATTCACTGTAGAGAGAACTCTAACCGTAGAGGATATGGATGATATCTTTACAACAGCACTAGAATCTGGATACGAAGGCATTGGGTATTGGGCGGTTCTAGATAATACTACAGAAGCTTGGGTAAAAGCTAGACGCCAGGTTAAGGAATCAGGAGCTGAAGTCTATTTTGGAACCGTATTAACCAAGGTTCTGCTTAATGGTGATAAGGTGAGATTCTATGATGCTGAAGCTGATGAGGATAACCTTCAGGAAGATGAGATTTGGTTCTTAGACATGGAGAAGTTCCTAAACGGATGCAAGCTTTATGAAAGGAACCGTGGCTCATTATTGAAGAACCTTGAAGATGGAAACTTCGATGCCGTAGAAGCTGATTGCTTAGTACAATATAGTATTTTTGGCGAGATTGTTTTTGGCTAGGAGGAGATGGCCGTGAAAGGAGGTGAGAAATCTTGGATCAGAAATATAAGTCATCAGGAACATCTGTTAATTCAGGAAAGTTACCAGCTATTGTCCATATCTGGGATTACTACATAATCAGCGGGTTGACTGTTTTGGATTATGGATGCGGTAAATACGATAATACCCGCGAGTATCTGGAATCGAAAGGAGCCAAGTACTTCGGGTATGACCCATTCAACAGGACTAAAGAAGAAAATAATTTGGCGATGAAGGAGCATAACTATGATCGAGCAATCTTATCCAATGTTCTGAATGTAATCGCCGAAAAGAAAGTTCGTCTTCAGGTTCTGTACGACATCAAGAAGCATCTAGCTATTGATGGCACTTTGTATATCAAAATCTACGAAGGTAATGGTTCTGGAGTGATGAAGGTGAATGAGAAGAAAAACTCATGTCAGTTGAATCTGAAGACCCACGAGTATCTACCTGAGGTAGCATCAGTGTTCGGTTTTAGGAACGTCAGGACACAGTGGATTAATGGTATCCACGTAATTGTAGCAGAAAATGGGGCATACTAAATTGCCCCTTCTGCTTTTTAGACATAAAAAAATATAGAAAATAAGGAGGAAAATAATATGTCTACAAGAAGTTATATTGTTATTGAAAAGAAAAGAGAATCAGGAGAAAAGTTTTATGAAGGAGTATATTGCCATAGTGATGGATATCCAAGTCACAATGGTCAGATTTTGTTTAATAATTATCAAGATAGAGCTAAAGTGGAGAAGCTTATTTCTTTAGGTGATTTGTCATTCCTTGATGAGAGAATTGAGCCAACTGAAGGTTCAGGTCATTGTTTTGAATATGACAAGAGAGAAAAAGGAGTCTGTGTCTTCTATAAGAGGGACCGTGGTGAAACTGGCGTGGATGCCAAGGAAGTAACTCTAGAGGGACTTGCGTGTGATAGCTGGATTGAGTATACTTATGTCTACACACTTGATGATGAGTGGAAAGTGTTTACGCCTGGACATCTAAATAAGATGGCGAAGCTAGAAGACGCAATTAAAAATGAAGATATTTTATATTAAAAGGAGAAAAAACTATGGGAAAAACATATTTAGAAATCAGAGAATTATTAAGAAAGAATGACATTAGTTGTTCAATTGCATTAGATATCGTATCTTGTGTAGAAGCTTCAGTAAACGCATCTGGACACAAAGTATCAGATGAGGAATATGAAATAATTTGTAATTATGTAAGAGGCATCTGGGATGATGTGGATAAAACATATACTCAGCTTATTGCCGATATAGTTGTGGATTGCATCTGGCACTGCTTCGAATTTTATACATGTCAAAATATAGAACTTACATTTGAAGATATGAAAAACCATGATAAGTGTGAGGAAGTTACTCAGGCATATCTTGACAAATATTATGATTAGGAGATGAAAAACATGAAAGTTTGGGTATTAGCAGTAAGTAACAGTGAAGGTTGTTGTAGACCTGATGTCTTTGATTCAAAGGCAAAAGCAGTAGCAAAGATGGTTGAGGACTATATGAAAGAAGTAGAAGAGTCTGAAGCCGAAGAGGAAAATGATGAAGATTGGGAAATTGAAGCTAAAGGAATCAATGCAGAGGAAGGTTGGGCATACATTCAGTATCCTAATAACCATATTGATTTCAATATTTACGAAGAGGAGGTGAAATAATGTTATTGATGCTTGAAAATGGAATGATAATTCAATGTTATGACTCAGATAATTGCCTTTTCGAAGGCGATACTGATAGCTGTGAAGGTTATTGCTTATTCAGCGAAGACGGAACTTATGTTGATGGAGGAGAATTTGATTTCAACTCAAACAAAATTAAGACCGAAGAAGCTTTGTATAAGGACCTGATAGAGTTTGCAACTGGTCAAAAATTAAGCTACATTGTTCTTGCGAACACAAGTGATTGTTGCTATGAAACATTCGAAGAGTTACTTGAAGAAGAGTTTTATGTTGAGGAATTAGATAAGCTAATCAAGATGGTATCTAATGATGTTCTTAAAGCAAGAATAAAGAAAATTCGTAAAAAACTATTTGAGGAGGTAAAATAATATGATTGGTTACTTAATTGAAATCCGTAGGACTGTAGGTGCATATAAAGCAATAGCAGCAACCTATAATTATGAGAATGCACTGGAGATTTTTGAAGAGGCAAAGAAAAATTTTGGGTTCGGAAAGGGGCGTCCTGAAAAACATATGGGCGTTAATAAAAAGAATCCAGATATTTTAGCTTCAGCGAAGGTTGGAAGTGCACATGATAATTTAATCATAAGAATAAGAAAGACAGAAGAAAGGAAGAATAATATGATTAAAGAAAGATTAGTAGAAATGATTGATGGTGTATTAGCTTGGGGAGCTGATCATGATGAAGAGTTCAGAGAATGTTTAGTTAATGCATTAGATATAACTGAAGAAGAATATAAAGAGTTGTTTGATGCAGAACTAAGTGAGTACCTAAGTGAAGATGATAATTAGAAAAAGGAGGAAGAATAATATGACTAAAGCAGTGACAGTAAATCAATTATTAAAGAACTTACAAGAGCTAAAAGAGAAAGGATACGGTGACGCCCAGATCTTCATCACAGATGATGAAGAATGCAACGGATACCATGCCTTGTGGTATGTTGGGTCACCAGCACCAGAAATGGATAAAGATGACAGAGAATACAGTGAAGAAAATAACAGCGATATTAGTATCTTAGAAGATAGAGATATGGCAGTGTATATGGGATAGGAGGACAAGACTATGAAGTATAAAGAATTAACAGTTGAAATAATAAACGACTGTATAAAAGAATTAAGAGATTTAAAGAAAACTGAATATGTAAACAAAACTGAGGCTTTAACTGGAAGGATAGGACTTATATATTGTTGCTTAGAAAATATGCATTATAGGGGTAGATATATGTTCCCTCTAACTTATAAGTATAGAAAAGAGTTAACAAAATATGTTCTTGATTATATGAAAGAAGAAGCAAAAATATGGAGGACAAGACTATGAAAGAAAAAATCTTGTGGAAATCTTGGTATTTAATGAGCCAAGAGGAACAAAATGAATTTTTAGAGGATGGAGACTTATTAGCTTGCTACTTAGACAATTATCATGAGGATATTGACACATACATCAAAGAAGAATTTGAAGAGTATTGCCAAGAAGTAAATAATGAGTATTTCAATAATGATTTTGGAGAAGATGGAAATTGGGCTTATTCTCCACTTAAAGATCAAGAAGTTGAAGTACAAGGTATATTAGGATTATGGGATGGTAAGCATAAAGTTGTACCTAAGAAGTTTGATAATCTTAGCGAGGCCATTTCAGCTTGCTTGGAAGACTACAATATAATCGCTGAAGACTCATATGGTAACTTGATTATATCAGCTTATCATCATGATGGACAAAATAAGTTTATTATCAAAAAATCAACACCAAAAGGTCCAAGATGTTTGCATTTCTGTAAGACTGTCTTTGGAAGTGGTGCATAGAAAGGAGGGATGTCACATGAAGGATTCAAGATTTAGATTCGCCCGTAATGGTGAAATATATTTTAATAATAAGAAAACTAAATATACCATTGAGTATAATACTTATAAGGATAATAGTAAGATATACTTTGTTGTAAAAGAAGGACATACAGTAAGCTTACCACAAGACTATCTAGCTGATGCAAAAGCAGAAGCTAGAGAGCTCATCCTAGAAGATGAAAAAGCTAAAAAGGTTTGGGTCGTCATCTCAGAGTGGTGTTTAGAAGACCGTGATGCATATGGTTCTACAGTTCACGGAGTATTCAAGGATTTTGCTGAAGCTAAGAAGGTTTTTCTGGATGAGGCACTCAAAGCTGATAAAACTATGGAACCGATGGAAACAGATTCTGAAGAAGACGCATTAAGTTATGCTGTATGGGATTTAGGTAGATATACTGAAAATCATATTACTGTAAGGATCGTTGAATCAAAAATTATAGAATAAGGAGAAAGATAATATGAGAGTAAAAAGAAAAGATGAGGTTATTGCTGATATAGCAAAAATGGATTTTGATTGTGGGGTTGTTTATAGACACAATGAAGAAGGTTTTGAAGCGTTTAAAAAACAGTTAGAAGAAGAAGACTATGATAAAATTGATGGAGAAGTTAATGAAGATGACTTCACATATTATTTTAATATGCTAAACTACTATGCAAAAGAGGAAGGAAGTGAAAAGTGGTGGGAGGACTAGTTCAATATTTAGTTGCAAAATTTAAAGATGCAAGAGAAATAGACAACTTAGCAGGTGCGTAAGGGTCGTTGAATCACAAATCATAGAATAAGGAGGAAAATAATATGACACTAAATGAGTTGTTTGAAGCTGTAAAAAAGAATGAAAAGAATATTCAGTATATCTGGGCAATTGACCAACATAATAAATGGAAAGGTGCTGAACTAGAATATTCGGATGAGCTGCTAGAAACAGAAGGAGATAGAGAAGTCATTGATTGGGCAATTATAAGGACGCAATATGCAGATGTAAATGTATTAAGAGTTGAATTAAAAGAAAGATAAAAGGTGAACATTATGAAAAATTTAAAAGACATATTAACAGTGAGAACTAAGACAAGTGATTTATTAATACTAGAAGTAAAACCAAATTCTCAGATAGATTTAATTGAGAATGGTTTTGATGGTAATGAAAGAATGTTTAGACTACAAGTGGAACATACAGGAAGTAATTATGGTGATAATAAATATTATACGCCATTTTACGGTACGGGAAATATTATAGATAAAGGTTCTACTTATGAGTGGGGTGGTCGTTCTTCAACATTTGCGTCAGATGAATTCACAAGACAACGCAATAAGATTGTAGCAGTAGCACATGAATTTAATTTTAATATATAAAAGGAGGCAAAATGATATGTTTAAAAAGATGAAGATTATTTTTACATGCAAGGAGGATCCTGCTTTTAAGAAAGGGGATATCTCCTTCTCCCGAGAGGGATTCAAGTTCGAGGTGAGACGCCAGCTTTCAGGAGCTTTTGAATACGGTGACAACTCAGCTCACTCTATAAGAATTTTGGAACATCCAGAATATGGTGAAAGAAGATATGACACCAGATATGATGGAATCCCGACTGAAAAAACAGAATGGGAAAAGTTCTGGAAGGAATGGTTAGAGAAAAAATATGAAATAGTAATAAAGCCTGAAAAAGGTTCATATGAAGAGGAGGAGATTTAAATGGTAAGAGTGGTTTTTAAATACAGAGATGACATGTCAAAAGGAGAATGGCGAACTCAGGAGTGTACGGTTTCAAGTGTTGAAGAAGCAAAAAGAATTTATGGACTAGATGGTTCAGATAAAACATTAATGGAATATGAAATAATTACAGTGGAGGAAATATAATGGGCGTTTATAAAATAAAAATCAAAGTAAAGAAAAGCTTCGAAGTGACAGTAGCTGCAAAGTCTGAAGAGGAAGCTTTTGCAAAAGTCAAAAAATGTGAGTCAGATTTCACGGATACAGCATACAAAGCAAACATGACGGAGATCAACTATGCCTCAGCTAAAAGAGTAGAACCAAAGGTAAAGAAAGGCAAAACTCTAGCTGAATATATGTCAAAGTATGGTGAATTTTACAAAGAAGGAAGTCTTTGGGACTTTTCAAAAGAAGACATTGAAGATGAAGCTATTTTTGTCAACCCAGACATGGTTTACTGGGAGATCGACGGAAGATGGTATGAAACTTTAGAAGAAGAATAGGAGGAAGAATAATATGAACATCAATGTGCTATCAAATTTGGATGTTGATCTTACCCGTGCAATACAGGCAGTTCAATCCCGTGCGGATGAGAAAGACTGGTATGTTTTAAAGTATGATATGAATACAACAGACTATAATAATCAAATTGTCTTTAAAACTTTAGGAGAGGCATGGCAAGAGTTCCAAGAGACTGAGTCATCTTATCCTGAAGAACGTATCGAGCTAATCTTTGCACCACAGGATGATGATCCAGACTTCGGGGATAATATTGTGGTAAACTATAAAATGTTTAAAGGAGGAGGAAGATAATATGGCAAAGTTATTTAAGAGTTGGTCATATGAATATGACGCAGAAAAAGAAGAGTTTACAATTTTTATTCAGGATTATGATGGAGAGTGGAAATCAATTGCAACAGTTGGTAATTGCCCACAAGGAGAACTAACAAAAGAAGAGTTTGATATGAAATATAATGACTTACTAACAGAAGTTATTGATGAGCAAGGATGGGAGTCCGTTTGGACACATGGTCAGTTAACCAGAATAGTAAAAGAACTAGATGGCCAATGGCACGATGAAAGTGACATCTGTGAACAGTTCTGGGAAGACGAGGATGAAGAAGGAGTCTTCCTAGATAGACATAATTTCAGGTACAAAGTAGTTAGTGAAGATGAATTCGGAGATTGGTACATTATAGAGGAGGAAGAATAATATGACTAGTTATTTTGGTTATCCAGTATACTGTGAATGCAGAGGATTATGGCATGTGTATGATATCCAATACAATGAAGAAATTACATATTGCTACGGTAGCTTAGATGATGTAAAATATTTAATTAAATATGCTATTGCTTGGGATATGCCTATTCAATCAGCGTATGAAGCAACAAAAAATGGTGGCTGGTATCTCGGAGATAGATTTAAGCAAAATCTAAAGAAGTTAAAAACAAAATTAAAAGATAGAAAGGAGGTGAAGTAGCATGGGAAGCTTACAAAGAATGATGGTTAAAGATTTTCCTTATTGGGATATAAATCAATCAAAATGGCTTAATGATTTATGTGAAGAAAACTGTGATTGTGTAAGAAGTGGTAACAGAATCTATATATATTTTGATAGTAAAGAAAAAGCAGAAAGATGTATAGAAAAATGTGAAAGAAGAAACATAAGTAATGCTGGTTACTTAGAGAACACTTTCTACAAAACTTTTAGGGTTGATATTCTAATGAATTGGAAGGAAAGAAGACCTAGTAGATTAAAAAGAAGAAAAGAACAAATATTAGATTAAAGAGAGGCAATAATTATGAGAGTAAAAAATATTAATTCAAATGAAACAAATCAATATTTAATTAACAAAGGATTTAAAGTTTATAAAAGTGAACAAATCAATTGTTGGGCTGGAGCTGAGTACTATTGTTGGTTTAATGGTGAGAGTCGTCATGGAAATGAATCTCCAACATTAATAATTGACAAAGAAACTGGTGTTGTCTGGTTTAAATTTGCAGTAACTTATATTCAAAGAAAAGTACCAGATGTCTTAATGCAAATGATCCAAGAGGGAAAAATAGAAGAAAGTGAGGAGTAATATCATGACAATCAAAGAGGTAAAAAAATGGTGGATTCAAGAAATTAATGAACAGCTAGAAAGAATAAACATGTCCATAAAAGAGACATCAATAATGAGAGTGTATGATGCCTCAAAACAGCGTGGCATGTCTAGAAAGCTATGGCTAATCGGTGAGGCTAATGATGGTAAAAAGTACTATTATTACATGTACATCACAAAGAAAGGTGAAATAAGAAAATACAACGGCTCTGTTTATGCGAACAATCAAAATGATTTTGAGGGAGACATAAAGGATTACAAGTATTTAGGAAAGGTATTATAGAAAGGAGGTGAAGTGGTATGAAAAATAAAAAAGTAGACTGGAAGAAATGCTATGCAGTAGGAGGATTCAACACAAAGCAAGTGTGGGTTTATGATAATGAACATGATACATACATAGATCCACCTAAGGCTGTGTTGGATGAAATTGAAGCAAAAACAGAATATAGGGATTTTGATACACAAGAATCACTTCTTAATGAAATAATTGAAACAAATCCCGATTGGCTTCAGGATGAAGAATACACATATGATGCAGAAAAAACAGATATATAAAATAGGAGGAAAAATATATGCATGATACAATTTATAAAGTACAAACAGATTTAACAAAGGAATATGAAAGAATAAGAGAGGAGGATTACTATGATAATGGATTCTTAGACCACATAGGAAATTATGTGAGTGAAGACACAGATGCTGCAGATGATTATAAATGTCTAGGAGAAGAGTATCCAGAAATTTGCAAAGTAGTCGTTGATGGTCTAATAAAGGATTTTGATGATGAAGAACCAGAACCTTTAGCACATCTAATAATAGATGCAGACAAGGCAAAAGAATATGTTAAGAAAAGAACTGTAGAGTACGCAGAGAAAGTTGTTAAAGATCCAGAATTTGCGCTTTCAATTGAAGGAGAAGAAATGCTTCATGGAGATTCAATGGGTACATATATAGACATGGACGGGGTCTACATGACACTGTATGATTTCATTATTTGGGTAAGCAAAAACTTTAAAGGAAAACAGACATTCCGTTTAGAAGGAACATTAGACTATCATCACTAAAAGGAGGAAAGATAATATGGCAACAATATGTCCATATCAAGGAAGAAAATGCCGTGAGTGTCCGCACAACAAATGGGACGACGACAGACAAAGGATGGCTTGTTTTGTAAAACAAGATCTGTCACCTGAAGAGTATCAGAAGTCTCAATTAGAGGCATGGGAAAGAATATTCGCAAAAAAAGAAAAATAAAAATAAACCATGAAAGGAGGTGGTTGACAAAAGTAGTAAAAAGTGTTAAAATATAGGTGAAAAGTTCAAAAAACAATTAAAAAAATTAAAAAAAGGAGATTAAATGTATGAAAAATACGATTCAAAATGTTATTGAAAATTTACCACAATTTAATATGCAGCAAGCATACGACGCCGTAGAGGCAGCAGGCCTTGCAGCAAAGAAACCCTCAATCCGTGCCCGTGTTTATGAGGCCGTAGACAGAGGTATCCTAAAGAAGATTGCAAAAGGTGTCTACAGAAACGAGGATTGCCTATTGATTCAGGGAGACGGAAAAGACTTAAGCTTCTTAGCTGATGGTTCAATTGACGCAATCATCACAGACCATCCATATGAAGACAAGAAGGCCAACAACGGCGGTGACCGTCATTTTGCAACATATGACTGCTTCAGATACACACAGCAGGACTTCAATGAAAAAGCCCGCGTCTTAAAAGATGGTTGCTTCCTTGTTGAATTCTTACCTGAAGAGTCATCTACAAACTTTGACTATATCTATCAGATAAAGAAGATGGCTGAAGCAGCAGGATTCAAATACTATGCAAAGGTTCCATGGAAGAAGGGAACATTTATATCTAACTGTGGACGAAAGTCAAAGAACACAGAAGATGTTATGATTTTTTCAAAAGGTGACGCCCGCAGCTTACGTCCAGATGCAAAGAAGGATAAAGCTGAGCCAGGAGTTGCTCACTTCATGAAGGGTGCCGCTGGAATGCTTCCAACAGTATTCGACTTCCAGAAGCCAGGTAAGAAAGAAATGATTCATCAGGCTGAGAAACCAGTAGAACTTCTAGAGGCAATCATTAATTATGTGACTCAGGAAGGAGAGCTAGTCTTAGACCAGTTCGCAGGCTCAGGTTCTTTAGGAGCAGCAGCAAAGGCAACACATCGTCGCTGTATCTTAATAGAACTAGCAGATGAATTCATATCTAAAATTCAGACTAGACTAGGTGTTAAACCTGTAGACCCAGCTCTAGTATAAAGAAAGGAGAACAATTTTATAATGGATACATTAACCATTGAATACAGGAACACAGTCGATGGACTCAGGTATGTCCAGTTTGACGCAAATTTAAAATTAAATAAGAAGGATAAAAAAGTCCAACTATTCTGTTGTGACGACCCAACAGGACGCCATGACAGGATAATCCTAAAAAAGGATTTAAAAAGAGATTATAAAGAAATAAAAAGATATATGGAGGAGTCATAAAAATGAAAAAAGCAATTTTAAAACACGGGGCAGCAAAGCCAGCAAACAACATAATGAAGGGAGGAGATGTGATCTACAGCTTCAGCATCGAAAACGCCAACACAATAAACTTGTCATGTGGCAATTCAAAAATAGGCCGTATGATGAACTGGAGTACACTTCCAGGAAACAGTGAGCATCCACTCATAGCAAAAGGACGCCAGGTAACTAACGTCGAAGGAACATGCAGCCACAATTGCAATGGATGCTTTAAGAACTGTTATGCCCGCCGTTCAATTTTACAGCACCACAACAGTGTGACAAAGCCTTGGGCAACAAACACGCTCATGATCCGATTCAAGATGGATGAATGCTTCCGTCAGATTGACACAAAGATAAGAGAGCTCAATAATAAATTTTATGCTTCAGGGAATCCAGCAGATTTAAAGTACAAATTTTTCAGGATAAATACTAGTGGAGAATTAGCTACTCTAGAAGAATTAGAAAAGTGGAACGAATTAGCTAAAAAACATACCTATGTGAATTTCGCTGTATATACTAAAAACTCCATTGTGGTATTGGCTTTCTTTAAACGATGGGGACAAACTGCAGATAACTTAACTGTGAATATAAGCCAGTGGCATCATGTAATGGATGAAACAATTGCAGAATTAAACAGTTTAGGAGCTAAATATAATATCTTTACTTATGATGATTCTAATACAAATAAAAATGAATTATCTGAAGAAGATAAAAGATACTTAGAAGCTCTTCCACATTGTAAGGCTGTAATGCAAAATGGAGGCCACTACTTAAAACCAGATGGCTCGCCATTACACTGCTCAGAATGCCAAAGATGTTATCATAAAACAGGAAAAGAAATCGCTGTATATTCACATTAAAGTGTGGTATAATATAATCAGGGAAAGAGAAAAGAAAAAAGATTCATAGAAAGGTGGTGTTAAGGTGATAGTTGTAGTAGTAGTGATATTACTCATCGGGCTATCGATTCTAGTAGAAAGACTGTTGAAATAAATACATGAGAGAAGGGAGGACAGTATGGGAGTAGTTCTTGCAGTATTTATAGCAGTAGGGTTGATGTTTGGTTCTATGATATTAGGGCTAGTAAACATGACTAGAAAAGGGACAAAAGAACATGATGAGTTAAACGGCGCACAAAAAATAATAGCCGTCTTGTGTGTTCTGTCTATACTTGTATATATCATAGTAATCATAATAGAATGCGCCTCATGATAAGGCCAAAAGAGGAAGCCCTGGGCAATAGCAGCTCAGGGTTTTTTCTTTACCCAAAACTGGTACAACAAAGCAAGATCAACACAAACATTGCCGCCCGCACACAAACACAACACAGACAAGTTTGCAATTAAATATTTTACATCTAGTTTTGAAAACTAGATAAACAAGTAACTGGAACTACATGTTCTAGTCTTGTTCTTTATGTGTAATAGTTTTAAAGATTATTATACCTAAAGAAGAGGACTAGAGCTCACCTCTAAAAAAGAGCCACAAGGGTCACACAGGTAAAATTACTTTTAACGGGGCCGATAAATTTTCCTACCCACGGGGAGTTTTTATTTCCACGGGGGGATTTTTTCACTTCAGAGGGCCGCCGATTTTTATTTTTCCGCCCGCCCCATTTTTCAAAACCCCTTCAACCGCGCCGCGATCTCGTTTCCGTTAGCGTACGACCTGGTTTTGAAAACTAGATGTCCTTGTCTGTAAAACTTTTTATGATGACGATGACGGTAGCTGTAATAGGGCTGTCACAAAGAGGATCTCATTGTTTGAATCTTTTCTTCTTGTAACACAGGCCGCCTGGTAAGGTATCGTTGTCCCGTGACCTGGTCCCCTGCCCCGCTCTATCTCGTTATGATAACCAGGTCTCTTCTTTTCGTCCCGCGCGCAGCTAGTTTTTTAAAAACAGGCCCTTTTTTCTCTTTTCCCCCGCCGCCCGATAGATTTTCCCTTGTTTTTATAAAAATCCAAAAAACGGCCAATTTCGCCCCGTAGATTTGATTCTGGGTGCCGCCGCAGGCCTGTATTCCCCTTTTTCTGTAGGCTTCACTTCCCCTCGGCCTCTAAATTTGCGTTTTTTTGCGTTTTTATTTAAAGAGTGACAAATTATCCCTTTCTCCGATAAAAATTAAAAATACGGGCAGTTTGGGGCCTTAAAAGACGTTTCAGGGGCTTTTTGGTGTCCTTACGCGCGCTGGTGCGTATCCGTATTATAATATAAAAGAAAATAAAAAAAGAAGGCTCTCGCCTCCTCTTAATGAATTCACTATCTCTCGCTGTCCCTGGCCTAGATGAAGAATCGTTTGGCCTCTTCAATTTCACGATCTGTGAACCCACGCGCCTTTAACACTTCTTCGATGAATACGATGTCTAGCTTGAATCGGAAAAGAATCGCTTGAAGTATCGCTTGGTACGCGGCCGCCGTTATCGCCTTTTCGCTTTTGCTCTCGAAGTCTTTATTGAAGTACGTCTTGAAAATGGCGACGACAATCGATGCCACCGTTAAATCGATAAGGTCCTTCGGTAATTTTTTGAAGTTGTCAAGGTTGAAGTCTTTTTCTGGGAACCAATCTTGATACACAAGCGCGTAATCAACCAGGCCATGTCCGTCAGTGAATCGCTCTGTCACTTTTTCAATTTCTCGCATTGCCTCTCTTACCATGCCTACCTCCTATTCGCATAATGCGTCGCGTGCACAGGAGAATCTAGTATTAAAAACCAGATATCCCTGCTTCTAAAACTATGAATCCTTTGATATCTCTTTTCTTATTAACTCTGTAAGCTCTTCAATTGATTCCCCTGTTGCTCTTACTGCATCAGCTGTGACCCTGAAGTCACTGGCCTTCCATAAGGAAGTAAGATCTGGTTCTACAAACTCTTCTGGAACTGGTCTTATTGGCTTTGGTCTACTCTTATCTGCATTGAGACGCATGTCTAGGAAAATCTTAATTGGGAATCCTGACAGACCTTTCTTGAGAAAGAAATCTATAACTTCAGAAATGACCTCATCTGATGTATAAGCACGTAACGTTTCTACCAGTTGTTTTTTTACCTCAGATTTACTTATCGCCAACTTTGACATTAAATATCTAATATGCCTGCATAGCACCTTTAATATTTCTTTACCAGGTTGAGGTAAATCTTCCCATGTTTCTCCAACAGGGAACTTAATGATAGCATACACCTCTCTTAAGAAGAAATCTATCTCATCAACAACAACACTGGTCATGGCTTCCCTAATGGCCCTCATTGGTACCTTCTTTAAATTCTCAGGTGTAAACTCTTCCTCTGGGAACCAAGAAGAGAATACAGCTGCACACGCAACTTC
>Ga0247611_10002047_pt1 | contig 34080 bp, 21 predicted proteins | sample 177DNAGHGhighgp2_FD_192422 | JGI IMG/M metagenome (GOLD analysis project Ga0247611, IMG submission 192422) | Sheep rumen microbial communities from Palmerston North, Manawatu-Wanganui, New Zealand - 1770 DNA GHGhigh gp2 | ecosystem: Host-associated > Mammals > Digestive system > Stomach > Rumen... | reverse complement strand
CCTCGGTGGGGTGTCTTTTTTTTTTCCCTGAAAAAAAAAAAAAAAAAAAATCCGCAAACCCTTTGTATATAAGGGTTTGCGGACCTTTTAAATGTCAAAAATTCGTAAATTGAATTACTTAAGAGTAACCTTAGCTCCCTCTGCTTCAAGCTTAGCCTTCATATCTTCAGCTTCTGCCTTCTCAGCACCTTCCTTAAGAACCTTTGGAGCACCCTCAACAGCGTCCTTAGCTTCCTTAAGTCCGAGACCTGTAAGCTCACGAACTACCTTGATAACCTTAATCTTGTTTGGACCTACCTCTGTAAGCTCAACATCGAATGAATCCTTCTCCTCAGCTGGAGCTGCGCCTGCTGCAGGACCTGCAACTACAACACCTGCTGCTGCAGAAACACCATACTTCTCTTCAATTGCCTTTACAAGATCATTTAACTCAAGAACTGTTAACTTGTCAATCTCTGCTACTAATTCTTCAATAGTCATTTTTTTATCCTCCGAAATATTTTCTTTTTCTGGGTCTATTGCCCTAATATACTATGCGGCTATTAAGCCTCTGCCTTCTGCTCTGCAACCTGATTGATAACACGAGCAAGATTTGTGATAGGTGACTGTAAGCTTCCAAGAAGTCTTGAAAGAAGTACCTCTCTTGATGGTATCTGAGAGATAGCCTCAATACCCTTTGTATCATAGTATGTACCTTCAACAACACCTGACTTAAGATTAAGCTTGTCAGCTGTCTTTGCAAACTCTGCAATAACTCTTGCAGGAGCTGTAGCATCATTCTTTGATACAACTATGGCTGTTGGGCCTTCAAGATCCTTTGAAAGGCCTTCGAACTCTGTACCTTCAATAGCACGCTTAATAAGTGTATTCTTGTATACTTTGTAGGTTATATCCTCTGCTCTGAGAGTTCTACGAAGCTTTGTATCCTGCTCAACTGTAAGACCAAGATAATCAACAAGAACAACTGATGCAGCGCCATCAATAGCAGCCTTAATCTCTTCAACTATAGGCTGTTTAAGTTCAACCTTTGCCATTTTAACGCGTTCCTCCTTATTAGAATAATAATGACTGCGCCTTAAAAAGAAAACTCCCATACGTTACCGTATGAGAGTAGAAATTCGTCATAATTAAAAACGATTCATTCCTCGGCAGGAGAGTTTAACTCATTACGCCTTGCGGCACCTGCTGTCTACGGCAGTTCATCGAGTGATAGGATAACATTTCAATTATTCCTTGTCAAGCACTTTTTTATAAGTTTTTTGTCATTAGTTTTTTGTCTTTTTACTTACATAATGCTTATCTTTTCGGACTGCCATATTGTTAATATATAAGGGGCCGGCTGATGATGTCCGGCCCCCAGGCTTATCACAGGATCATTAATCCAAAATCTTCCTCTTATTTCTTCTGTTCTTCTTTGTCTTCGGGATCATCCTTACTCTTTTTCTTTATAAGAAGGAATACGATCATAAGAGCACTCACACCCAACAGTGCGATACACAGCTTAAGCGGTGTATTATCTCCGGTTGAAGCTTCAGCCTTTTTGTAATCAAACGGCTTATCGTCCCCTCTGTCGCCATGTCCGGGTACAACAGCTTCCGGTGAAGCATCCTGAGCAGTCGCTGTATCTATCAGTCCGCTCTCTCCGCCATCTTCCACTGTATCATTCCGGCCAGTGTCTCCGGTATTTCCATATTCCGGCTCCGTATCATCTGATGATACTATATCGCCATCTCCGCTGCCGATCGAAGCACCCGATCCACTTGAATCACCCTCATCAACCTGAGATGGATGTTCCGGATCAGTAATCTCCTGATCGTCATCATTTAAACCATCTTCACCCTGATCAGTCCCGTCATCTGTACCGGTTCCCTCCTGATCATCTGACCCCTTCTGTCCGTCCTCAGAGTCATCCTGATCTGAAGCATCATCCTGACCGTCTCTGTCCTCCGGCGAATCAGAATCCTGCGGATCATCTCCGTTGTCACCTTCTTCGCCATCCTGAGCATCCTGATCTGCAGGATCCTCATCTTCATCCCCGTCTGTTTCCTTCGTAAACTTAGCATATAAGGTTATATCACCGAAGGTTTCAGCGGTAATACCTGTAAAGCCTGTTTCGAATTCCGGATCAAGGAACCATCCTTCAAAAGTATATCCTTCCTTAACTGCATCCTTAAGGCTATCGATAACCGTACCATAAGTGTATCCTGAAGGATTGTCTTCTGAATTGTCTCCACCATAAAGCTCATAACTTATTTCATATGAAGCAGCTTCAAAACCTGCATAAATGGTAATGTCTCCGCCCTCGGTCTCTGCTACAGAGGTTATCTCCTCGCTAAGCTCCGGATCACGGTACCATCCGGTAAATCTGCATCCATCCTTCTCTGCCGGCGCAAATCCTGAAACTCCGGAACCGTAAGTATATGCTGCCGGATTGCTTTCGGAATTGCTTCCGCCGTTCAGCTCATAGGAAATGTCAAACACTATGACAGGTTTCACATATATTACAAATAAGAATACACCGTCATCAGCAGTCATTTCCTTGTCTGCACTGACTACCCGCCAGCCTTCGAAGCGTTCCTTATATTCTCCATCATATGATCTTACATCTACAGTATAGCCCTCACCCATAGAAGCATAAGCCTCGTCTGAGAGAACAGTTCCGTCAGGGAGGATATAATTGATACTATATCCGTACTCTGACTTCTGAGTTACCTCATCGACATATTCCTCAAAGCTGAGCGTATCGCCCGAATGAAGAACAGTACCCTCACTTATGGCTACCTGACCGTTGCCGTCTCTTACGGTATACGAGTCAGCCCACACGGTTGAAGGAATACAGTAATTACAAATAAGCATTATAGACAGACAAAACAAAAGAATACTTTTTTTCTTCCCGGAAAAAAAAGTCATCATATCCAACCTCCTTTTCTTTTGTCTAATTATCCAATTTCTTTATACCATAAAATCGACCTTTTTTCAATGATTTTGGGCAAATTCATTAATATTTCACTATAGCTTAATAATTGCTTAATATTTTAATATTTTTTGCATTATAGGCGAAAAAATAGTATAATCAGAGCGTAGATTTTCCTGTATTTTAGCTATTACTTTTATACATTGATCGTCTGCAAAAATAAAAAGACAGGAGAGATGAAACTATGTGGTATGAAGAAAGTGTATTTTATCAGATCTATCCTCTCGGGTTCTGCGGCGCACCATTTGAAAATGACGGCGTCCTGACCCACCGTATCGAAAAGGTCCGCGACTGGATCCCTCACATGAAGAAGCTTGGCATAAATGCCATCTACTTCTCGCCGGTTTTCGAATCCGACACTCACGGATACAACACAAGGGACTATAAGAAGATAGACACAAGACTCGGCACCAACGAAGACTTCGCAAAGCTTTGCGACGACCTCCACAAGGAAGGTATAAAGGTCGTTCTCGACGGTGTATTCAATCACGTTGGTCGTGGATTCTGGGCCTTCAGGGACGTACAGGAGAAGCGTTGGGATTCTCCTTACAAGGACTGGTTCCATATATCCTTCGATGGTAATTCCAATTACAACGACGGTTTCTGGTACGAAGGCTGGGAAGGTAATTATGACCTTGTAAAGCTTAACCTCAGAAATGAAGCTGTTATCCAGCACATTTTCGAAGCGATCGATTTCTGGATAGAGAACTTCCATATAGACGGCCTCAGGCTCGATGTTGCCTACTGCCTCGACAGGGATTTCATTCACAGACTTCGTGAGAAGGCTAACGCTATAGGAAATGATTTCTTACTTCTCGGTGAGCTTCTTCACGGTGATTATAACCAGTTCGTAAATGACGGAATGCTCCACAGTGCAACCAATTACGCCTGCTATAAGGGTCTTTATTCAAGCTTTAACTGCATGAATATGTTTGAGATAATCAATACTCTTATACAGCAGTTTGGTCCGGAGAACTGGAGCTGGTACAGAGGAAAGCATTTCCTTTCATTTGTAGATAATCATGATGTAACAAGAATCGCAAGCATTTTAAATAATCCTGCTCATCTTCCGCTCATCTATACCCTCGCCTTCGGCATGCCGGGTATTCCATGCGTATACTACGGAAGTGAATGGGGAACAAAGGCGAGAAAGGAAGAAGGCGATCCCGCCCTCAGAGTTTCGTTCGATAAGCCTGAATGGAACGACCTTACAGAGCATATCTCCCGCCTTGCCGATATCAAAAAGAACAGCAAAGCACTTAATTACGGAAGCTTCAGATCAGTGCTTCTTACAAATCATCAGTGCATCTTCGAGAGACGCTTCGAGGATGAAAGGATACTTGTAGCGATAAATGCATCCGATCAGCCATTTACAGCTCATTTCGATGCAGGCTGCGGAATGGCCGATGAACTGATCACCGGAACAAAGCATGACTTCGGCGGCGGTTCACTCCTTCAGCCTTACAGTTCTGAAATCTGGAAGATGGAAAGATAACACATTGAGGCTATAGACATTTATACATTATTATGTTAAGATTTTTGCAGTTTGCGAAAGTTCCGGAGGGTTCGCTTTCCGGAACTTTTTTTACAAACATAAGTAAAAAATATCATTATTAGAAAAGCGGTGAATAAATATGAGTAAATGCAACAGATTTACAGTTCTTAAAGCCAGAATAATGAGCGGCAGCCTGTCAAAAATGTGGAAATTTGCCAAGGACATCCATGCTGAGAAGAAAAGATTTCCTACTCTCTTCATCTTCTTCGATATGGGCTTCTGTATCTTAAGATACGGTATCGGTTATCAGGAATACCGCGGATACCATTTTGCAGGTAAGAAAGCACGCCTTCGTAAAACATTTATGACGATCAATCATAATATAGCACTTACCAGAGAGCAGAACCGAAAGGATAAAAATGTCATCCTCAAGGACAAGCTTCTCTTACTTGAGACTTACAAGGACTTTGTCGGACGTGAATTTGCCGATCTCAGAAAGATCTCAGTTGATGAATTCAAGGCGTTTGTTGAAAGACATGATTATATAATTGCAAAGCCGGTTGATAATTTCGGCGGACTCGGCATCAGAAAATACACCCGCGAGGATGTTACTGATGCAAAGGCTGTATATGATGATCTGATGAAGAACAGGATCTACGACATCGAGGAAGGTATTCACCAGCATCCGGAGATGTCACGCCTCTACCCTTACGGTATCAATACATTAAGAATTGCTACGATCCGTGGTAAGAATGGTCCGGAATTCTTCTACTGCATACTCAGAATGGGCGTTAACAAGAGCTTCCTTGATAATGCAACTTCAGGCGGTATCTATACATTTGTAAAGCGTGACGGTCTCTGCAGATACAATGCATATGCCGAGAAGAAGGGTATCTATGTAAGCAAGCATCCTGACACAGGCGTTGTGATCAAGGGCTTCAGGGTTCCTATGATGAAGGAGGCAATCGAGCTTTGTATCAAGGCAGCAAATACAGTGCCTGAGCTTGGATACATCGGATGGGACGTTTCGATCACTGAAAACGGGCCTGTCATCGTAGAGGCAAATGATATTCCTGGATACGATATGCCGCAGAACAGTGCATGGCATAAGGACGGCAAGGGTATTCTCCCGGACATCGAAAGAATCCTCGGCCACAAGTGCCCGAAGATCTAAGCCCCATATACATCGTAAACTAAACGTATTATATATGGCATGGATACATATATTTCTCAACGTGCTAAGATTTGCTAAATCAATAGAAATCAGCTTTGGATTTTCCTAAGATTGCTTCAAAACTCGCTTCGCTCAGACATTTCAGCAATCTTGGAAAATCATAAACCATGATTTCTTTGATTTTAAGCAAATCCCGCAATGCTTCGAAATATATGTACCCATGCCCTTTTAACGTAACGACATAGATATAGGCTCGGATGAAACCATCCGAGCCTTTTTTATGCCCTATAAAAAATGTACACGATTTAGAATTCAACCTTCGGGTCGTGGAATTCTTTAACACGTCTCTTGTAAGCCTTCATAGCTTCTACTGCGAAGGCCGGAACAGCGCCCTTGATACCGAGGACTTCTCTCATGAATACAGTTGTGAACTCAGGATTAAGTGCAAGGAACGGTCCGACAAGGTAGGTTGCGAAAAGGTTCTTGTCATGAATTCCTTCAAGACTGCTTTCCTTACTCATGCCCATTCCCTTATCAACCTTAATGAATGAAAGCTCCTCAGCAACATCGGTTGCAACTGTGAACTGAGTCTTGAAGCCTACTATCTCATTTACTCCGAAATGTCCTCTTACAAGACTGTTCAGACGGTTCATCATCTGACGCTTTGCAGAAAAGCTGTAAAGTCCGAGGCAGTCTATGCGGCTTCCGTCTTCATTTTCGATGTAATCTCCAAGAAGCTCTACGGCATTTGAAGTAAAGAGAAATGCCTTTCCGGCGTCACGGAGCGTAACGATCCTGTCCTTATATTCCTTCAGCTTCTCAACCACCATTTCCTGCTTCCTCTCAGTCATAGCGCCAAGGTAGACAAGATCTACATCATGATCTGCGAAGTAAGGTCTTTCCGTAAATGGAGTATATTTGAACTCAGCCTCAGGAAGACTTGCTCTGAGGTATTTCATATTGCTGCTGTCACCGAAAAGGCAGCAGAATTCAGGGTAGAGAACCTCTATAGTCTTGCCCTTTCCGAGCGCTAGCTTAACCTCTTCATCATTTCCGGATGGCTTCTTATCCTTAAAAGTATTTCTGTAGGATTCGATATAGCTTTTTGCCGAATCGGAAACGTCAAGCTCACCTGCTTCTATTCTCTCGCCGAGCTTCTTCTGTATGCTCTGTGCAAAATGCGTAGTGTAAATATCGTGAAGTACAAATACCTTCTCGATGCCGTTAAGATCCACAAGCTCAGCCGGCTTAACGTCATTATCAACTGAAAGGACCTTCTCTCTAGGAATTCCTGCAAGAAGCAGTCTCATTGTAAGGTCATACTGTCTTCTGCCGCCGACAACAATCTGCTTGATTGAAGGATCGTTAAGGAATTCAAAGTCTGTATCGAAGAACCATGCGATATTCTCGCTGGATTCCTTTCTGTCGAAGAAGTCGTCAATGATAAGGATAACCGCCTTATCGCCCTCCTCCTTACGTACAAAATCGCAGACTCTTGAAACTGCAACAGGGTTCTGACCCTTTGCAACATAATTCGTTACATGAACTCCATTTACAAAAAGGTCGTCATATCTTGTCTCGGCGATCTTCATATTTTCAAATGATTCTGTGATCCTCTTAACCGAAACACCGAATTCCATAAGTACTGCTACTGCAGTTATCTCATTATATACGTCTGTGATATTATCTCCGAGAAGCTTTATATCAAAGCTTGCCTTAGGGGTACGAAGATATATTCTTCTTCCCTCTCTGTCTATACGCTCTACAGCATAATCAAACTTCTCAGGTGAAGCGAAGTCGCAGTTCGGACATTTTACTTTACCGATATGATTATATCTTACATATTCATAATCAAGCTTTGTTCCGCAGACCGGACAGGCTATCATATCCTGGATGATGTTATTTGTCTCATCCATATAAACCGACTTATCCTCGATGCCGAAATAAACCCTCTTATTGTCCGGTGCAAGATGACTGCTGAGAGGATCCTCACCATTTAATACAAGCTTTGTTGTCTTCGGGATAGTATCATTAAGTATTCCGAAGATATATTCCGGATGAGCATTTCTTCTATATGAATCTCTGAAAAGGTTTGTAACTGCAAGAATATTCGGCTGAACGTAAGGGAATACCTTGGTCGTCATTCTCTCATCAAACTCAAGGACTGCATACTGCTTCTTCATCCTTCCTTTTGCATCCGAATTCTTTACAAGGGCTGTAACAACACCTGAAGCGATATTTCCGCCGAATCTGTTGTCGATAAACTGCAGCTTTGTATCTGCAAGCACATCATCAATAAGATTTGAAACCGTAGTCTTACCATTTGTACCGGTAACGCCGATAACAACCTTAGGCTTATCGATCTTCTCAAGGAAATCCGGACAGACCTTAAGAGCCTGATTACCCGGAACATGGGTTGCATTCTTCCTTGCAAGCTTAAGACCTCCTATAAGTACTTTTGTACCGGCAAGAGTCGCGTAAAATTTTGCGCCCTTCTTATCTTTACTGTTATTACCACTCATGGTCATCTCACCTCGTGTTTTTTATACTTTTATTTAAACCATACAGAGATATCTACTTCTCCGTCAACTCCCGGACAGCTTCCGTATGGCGTATACTGCCATCCTACAAGTCTGTAAGGGAAATCCACTTCATCATAAGCCGCAAGCCAGAAATCATAATCTGCGAACTGCTCCAGATCCATATGAAGGATGAACCATCCGTGGCTTGCATATATTATCGGATTGTATCCCGCAGCCTTTACGGTATCGCAAAAGCCCTTGATTGCAGCTGTTCTGTCCTCATTACTGATGTTATTCGCTCTCGCGCTGTCATCATTCCATATAAGCTCAGTATCGAGTACTATACTCTCGGTTTTGGTGCGTCCCTTCATATTGGTCAGCAGGTACTGCGCCTCCTCGACGCCCTCTTCATAGTTAACTGCTTCCGTAAAGAAATATGGCATTACCTCAAGGCCTGCCTTTGCAGCGCCTTCATAATGCTCCTTGAACATCGGATCAAGATTAAGAGAACCTGTCGCGCCATAGCCTCTGAAGCCAAGTCTTACTATAGCAACCGATACGCCCGCTTCCTTAACCTGCTTCCAGTCGATGGTCGTCTGATACTGCGATACATCTATAGCTACTCTTGAATCACGCTCTCCATTTTTGACATGATACTTAAAACCGTTCGTTTCGTCAACGATAAACTCATTACTGAAATCAAAATCATTTCTCGGTATCTTATCACTGATCTTAAGCATCTCTGCGTCCGGGTATTCGCCCCAGAAAAGATACGCCTTATGAAGATATTTTACATAGTTATCTTCTACAAGCTGCGGAAGGTCTGTCTCGCCAAGGCTCATATACTGCGGCAGACTGAACTTGACCGCAATCGGAAATCCGTCCTTTTCTTCATATACCTTAAGTCCCATTATCACCAGGGCTGCTGCCTCTCCTATCACAAGGAAGGTCAGCACAAGGCACCATATGGTCAGGGTTACTATCCTTTTCCTAACTTTTCTATCCATAAAAAATCTATAACTCCTTCCGGAAATGTCTTAACACCGAAAATCCCAGTGTCATAAGAACTGCTCCGGCTATAAATAAAACTATTCCTGTTGTCACACTAAAGCTGTCTTCGTCAAGGAACGGCATAATCTTAAGTACCGCCTCTTCATGATAGTAGCTTATCACCGAAAATGCATTATTTGCACAGTGCATCAGCATTGCCGGGAAAATGCTGCCCGTATAGTATACCACAACTGAGAGAGAAGCGCCAAGTAAAGCTGTTACAAAAAATCTGGCAAGACTCATATGATATACGCCGAACGCGATCGCTACAAAGATTATCGCTGCCGCAGGCTTAAATTTTGCCCGCACTGAAGCAAATATATATCCTCTGAACATCATTTCCTCGCAGACTGCAGGAAGCAGTGCAACAACAAGAAGCGTTATCCAGAAATTGCCGCCCATTATATCCGATACAGTCTCTCCCGCCGCACTGCTGCTTGACGGGAAGAAAAATGATACAAGAAATGTTATCACGATGCCTGTAAGCATTGTTCCGACGATCAGAAGTATAGCGCCGAGGAAGCCGGCCGGACCGGCAGTTCTTAGGCTGAAGGTTTTCTTCATATCCTTCTTCGTATATATCGCCATCAGAAGCGGAACAAAAAGGATTATCGCCTGAGTGCCGGCAACTCCTCCGAGCCCGTACTTTATCTGCATCATTCCGCCTGCATATATAACAAGCACGATCACAAGAAGAAGGATAAACCAGGCATCCGAAAATGTCGGAACTCCGCCCTTTTTTAAATTGCTTCTCTTCTCAAAAAGCTGAAGCGATGACTTTCCGTCGCTGAAAAGTATCTGCTCGCTGTCATAGATCCTGCTGAGCAGTGTTATCGCGAGGAATGCATAGAAAACATTACTTAGAAGCACCATTGCAACTGCATTTACCCCTGCTTTAAAGGTCAGCAGCTCTTTTATTAATAGACAGATATTTGCCACCGGCACCAGGGCCATTCCGCCGTCCAGTGAAACGTTCGGTATAAATCCGACATAGCCTACAAAAAGTACCACAAGCATAAGCGGCGTGATGTAATTATTTGCTTCCTTATAGCTCCTTGCAAATGAAGTAACGCACATCGTTACGGCGCTAAGGAAAAGCGAAAATGCAAATATCGCCACAACGCCTATAAGTATTGCCGGAAGAAAGCCGGTAAAGCTTACCCCGTCAAGCTTGATCGCACCGCTCTCCTTCATGATCTTAGCCATATAGAGAACCACGATCCCCATGGAAATGATATTTAAAAATGCAGAAATTATTCCTATCAATGCAACTGTAAGGAACTTACCGATGATCATCTGCCTGTTAGTTACAGGAAGAGTAAGCAGTGTTTCAAGAGTACCTCTCTCCTTCTCGCCGGCAGTTGTATCAATAGCCGGATACATGATGCCCATAAGAAGGCTTATCACGAGAAGAAACGGAAGAACCGTTCCAAGCAGGCTTCCGACCGACTGCTTTCCGGTTGCTACATTTTTATATTCATAAAGTACCGGATTAAGAGTCATTTCGGCGTCCAGCCCGGCGTCATACAGAAGCTTCTTGCTGAGCTTATTGTTCATATCCTTAAGACAGTTATAAACTATCTCTGAAGCATAATTTGAATTTGTCGCAGATGAAAGGTAGTAGACATAATATCTAAGTCTCGGAGTCTCAGCCGCATCTGTTTCTGAAGCATCATTTTCTTCAGTCTTACTGCCGGTCGATTCATTTTTGCCTTCTTCACTGGCACTTCCCGCTGCAGAATATTCAACCGATACATATACATCAATCTTTTCTTTCTTGACGTCATCTATATAATCATGGCCGCCCTCGGCATTTAATATATTCAGGGTATAGGTCTTATCACTGGATGTGCTGTTCTTCTTAAGATAATCATAGAATTCGCCCTGATCCGCCGCTGCATCCACCACAACCTCATAGGTATTGGTGTCAAGATTACTCTGAACCGCTGACATGATACCGAGCGCCACTATAAATATAAGAGGATAAAGGATAACAGGGACTATGAGCATCATTATGACGGTCTTCTTGTCCCTTATAACGTCCAGAACCTCTTTCTTAAAGAGCATTTTGATGATCTTTCTGTTGTTACTCTTCATGATCAAGCTCCTCTCTCTCAACTATCACGCTGAAAGCATCGCGCATATTGTCGGTTCCGGTGTAGCTTTTAAGTTCGTCCGGCGAAAGGTCGCAGATGATCCTGCCTCTGTTGATCATCATTATCCTGTCGCAGAGGTATTCTGCTTCTTCCATATAATGAGTCGAATAGATAACTGTCCTTCCTCTGTCCTTTTCGCCCTTCATGAATTTTGTGATCGCAGCACTGCTGATGATGTCAAGTCCGAGAGTCGGCTCATCAAATATATAAATCTCCGGATCATGGATAAGGCATCTGGCTATCGCTGCCCTCTGAGTCTGTCCTGTGGAAAGCTTCTCGATACGGTTATCAATAAATGCTTCCATATTAAGAATATCGGAAATATTCTGCACTCTCTCAGATATCACATCATCCGAAAGTCCGTAAATGGTTCCGAACATAGTAAGCATCTCTCTCGCAGAAAGCCTTCCGTAAAGCCTGGTATTGCCCGAATGGTAGCCTATATGACGGCGAAGCTCGACCGGATCGGTTATAGGAGCCGCCTCCTCATCCTCAAGGCTTATGGTAACAGTGCCCGAGGTCGGCTTCATAAGGCTTGAAAGCATACGAAGAAGCGTCGTTTTTCCCGCACCGTTTGGTCCGAGTATTCCGACGATCTCACCCTTTCCTGCTGTCAGGGATATTCCGTCGACTGCATTAAACTCAGTCTTTTTATTCTTCTTTTCATTTTTTACGAAGGTTTTGATAAGATTTTCTGCTTTTATCATGATAACGCTATGTTTCCCCTGATACTCCGTGTAACTTCCTTTTATATAATACTCTTTATTGGTGGTATATCCAAGTGAAAAAAATCTGAAAAAACTCTTAAAAAAAAGAAGAAACCATCAAGACAACGCTTGCAGTTTCTCCTATATAAGTGCCCCCACAGCAACTTAGCCTTCTCACATGTTCCGAACGTGAACAACTAAGCTTTAACTTTTTAATCATTATATCATTTTTATATAAAAAATCAACCGCTTTTTGTCTATTTTTACTATAAAATGATGAAATTATGAATTTTTGTTAATAATATACAATATTTATTGTCTAAAATGTTCCTAATAAGCCTGTTTTTAGTGAATTTTATGTCATTTTTTACAACAATTTTTATGACGTAATTTAACTAAAATGCCATTTATACATAATATTAAACAGTAAATTAAAACAATAATTAAATTACTGCAGTTTTTTTATGCATTTTTTAATCTGTTTTTAATCTTACGTAAATGTCGATTTAATTTTCAGGGAATATACTCAGCTCATCAAACAAAAACAGACCGACAGCCGGTCACATCTATAGGAGGTAATAAAAGTGAAGGTTTTTTTGAAGTATATTTCAAAAAACATGTTTGAAAAGAAAGGAAGGCTTTGCCTCTTGATCTTTTCAATCGCAATGAGTACTGCACTGCTTGTAGCAAGTACAGGACTTATAGATATCATCTTCGACAGCTTTACAAAGCCGTATGAAGCAGCTCTGGTTTCGGAGATCGGTATCTCATCAGCAACTGATGATCCATTTTTTGACACAGCAGACATTGATTCAGATAAACTCAGTAATCTGAACCCTGAGCTTAGAGTAATGGGTATCATAAATGACGATGACAAGATAAGATACGTACAGCTTCACGGCAAGGAAAGCTACGACGGAAAGCTTAAGGAAGGAACAAATGATTTCATCGAAAGCTTCTCAGAAGGCAGTGAAACAACCTGTCTTCTCTCTGAGAGAGTTGCAAACAGCTTAAGCCTTAAGAACGGCGATACGATAAAGCTTTTCATCTCCGGCCAGGAGGTTACATTTACTATCAAGGCTATCGCAGTAAATGACGGAATCTTCTACGCAGACACAGGAAACACATTTCATATTGTTGTTCCATATGAATATCTTAACAACAAAATGAATGCTGACGGAAAATACAGCTACATAGGAGCAGATGTTAAGGGAAACATCAAGGACTTCATCAAAGCCTTTAACAATGAGCATTCGGAGCTTACAGCTTATGAGCTTTCTTCAGAGCTTGAGTCAGATACATCGATCACAGCTCTTCTTTACTCAATGATGACGATCATAGTTATCGTAAGCTCGATCATCATCCACGGAGTATTTAAGCTCATCATGACAGAGAGACTTACAGTTATCGGAACCTTCATGAGCCAGGGTGCTACAAAGAAAAAGATTGAAAAGATCATCCTTCTTGAAGGTTTAATGTACTCAATAATCGGCGGTATCGTCGGATGTGCCCTTGGTGAAACACTTCTCTTCGTTATCGGCCGCCTCATCTCCCCTCTTGCAGAATACGGTATCTATACACCATTTAACATCAACCCGATGCACATCGTGATCGGTATGGTCTTCGCAGCAGTGCTTTCAATCGTGTCAGCATATACTCCTGTAAGATCGATCAGAAAATACGAAGTTAAGGACGTAATCTTAAACAGAACAGAGAACGTACAGAAGAAAAAGACTATAAAGATAATCGCAGGAATCATTTTCCTCGGCTTCTCTATAATAGTTGCAGTATTTGATGGAAAGCATGAAACACCGGCTTCGGTAATCTCAATACTTACTGCATTTGCAGGCGTGATACTTCTTACACCGACTATAGTTAAATATCTCGCAGGCTTCCTGGCAAAGGTATTTAAGAATAACACAACAGTTTATCTTACGATGAACAACATCAAAACTTCAAAGCTCCTCAGAAATAACATCGTACTTGTAGTTGTTTCATTATCTGCAGTACTTCTTATCTCCTCTTTCGGAGTAAGTATGACAGACCTCGTAACAGGAGCTTATAACGATATAAAATATGACTATTCGATCAACAATATCATGGAAAACGGCAGCGACAAAGCAACGACCGATCTTATCCTTGAGAAGCTTAATTCAACACCTGGTATCGACACTACAACGATCGTAACAAGCGGATGGAATCAGGCTGCAATGGATGGTGAAACAATCATACTCTCACCATCAGATGGTATAGCAATTGGAAAAATGATGAATAACTACACTCCTCTTATAAAGGAGCACGAAGAAGAGCTTATCGCGTATGATGCATCAACCGACAATCAGGTTATCATCACAACAAAAACCGCCAAGGCTATCAACAAGAAAAAAGGCGATACAGTTACAATCGAATATAACTCAAGAAAGGTTGATTTCACAGTAGCAGGAATCTACGACGGAAAGGTCTGGAACAATGGTATCATGGCTCTTATAAAGCCTGAGGTAGCAAGAGAGATCTTTAATATTACAGAAGTCGGAGACATCAACTTCTGTCTCGATGGTACAAGAAGTGCAGAAGAGGTTGAAGCAGATTTTAAGCCTTATCTTTCATCTCTCGGAGCAACCTACACAACAAAGGCTGAGGACTGCAAAAACAATAATGACAGCAATGCAATGGTAGTAAAGGTAATGGCAGTCTTCTCATATCTCGCACTTATCATAGCATCGATCGGTATCTTCAACAATATAACGATCAGCTTCCACCAGAGGAAGAAGGAATTCGCAGTAATGTCATCTGTAGGAATGACTACGAAGCGCCGCAAGAACATGATACTTACAGAAAGCATCTTCAGTGCACTTATCAGTATCATCATCACAATACCATTCATGGTGCTTCTTACAACACTCTTCACCGGAGCAACCTACTTTATAGGTATTCCGATGGTAACAAGTCTCAGCTGGCTGACTATCCCTAAATTCTCAGCAGCAGTGATCGTAATAATCTTTATCGCTTCTCTCGGAGCAATGAAGAAGTGTAAGAAGCTCAGCATAGTACAGGAACTTAAATACGAATAATAAAAATTACAGATTTAATGATCATCTCCGGAGAACCTTTTCTCCGGGGTGATGAAAAAAGTTTTAATTAAGTGGAGGAAAATACAATGAATAATGTAATCGAAGTAAAGGATCTTAATAAGATATTTGTAAATGGCAAGCAGGAATCACATATATTAAAGAACATCAATCTCACAGTAAAGCAGGGCGAATTTGTATCGATCATGGGGCCTTCAGGAAGCGGTAAATCTACTCTTCTCTATCTCCTTGGCGGACTTGACCAGCCAACCACAGGATCAGTTATGATCAACGGTACAGATCTTTCAACCCTTAACGATAAGAAGCTCAGCAGCATGAGAAATGAAGAGATTGGTTTTGTATTTCAGTTCTACAACCTGGTTCCAAACCTTTCTGTTGAAGATAACATCGCTCTTCCGCTCATGCTCAGCGGCAAGAAGCTTTCAAACTACAAGGACAAGATCGACGAGGTTCTTGATATCATCGGTATGAAGGATAAGAGAAAGCTTACACCTAGAGAGCTTTCAGGCGGCCAGCAGCAGAGAGTTGCCATCGCCCGCGCCCTTGTATTTGATCCTGACATCATCTTCCTTGATGAGCCTATCGGAAACCTTGATTCAAAAACCGGTATGAAAATCATGGAGCTCTTCAGAAAGATCAATAAGAAGTATGGAAAGACCATCATCCAGGTTACTCACTCAGAGGAATCAGCAAAATACGGAAGCAAGCTTGTTCGTATAGTTGACGGCGAGATTGAATCTGTTGAGTCGGTTTATAAGGATGCACGTATTGCCTGACCTTCACTTAATGTCATGCGTATCATCTCCTTACCTACATGCAGATGTCCATTACGGACTTTATGAAAGCGCATGACTATCCTATAAATGAAGGGCGGATCACTTAGAAATGATCCGCCCTTTTCTTTTTATATTCAGTATTATGCAGCCGTATCAGCCACCCTGATAAATGACTTATAACTATATCAGCTGTTGTTTTCTTCTGCTACAAGATTTACTGTACCGTACATCTCACGAAGCTTCGGCTTCTCGATCTTACCGGTTGCATTTCTTGGAACATCTGCAAAAATGATCTTACGTGGTCTCTTATATCTTGGAAGCTCCAGACAGAATTCATTTATCTCATCTTCTGTAGCCATCTTGCCTTCCTTAAGCTGTACTATGGCAGCTGAGATCTCACCAAGTCTTGCATCACCGATACCGATAACTGCAACGTCCTGAATCTTATCGTTCTTCATCATGAAGTCCTCGATCTGTACAGGATAGATATTCTCACCGCCGCTTATGATAACGTCCTTCTTACGGTCTACAAGCCATATAAATCCGTCCTCATCAAGCTTAGCCATATCTCCTGTGAAGAGCCATCCGTCTGCAAGGCACTCATCTGTAGCCTTCTTGTTGTGGTAATAGCATTCCATGACGCCAGGTCCCTTGACAGCAAGCTCACCAACCTCGCCCGGTGCAACTTCATTTCTGTCTTCATCTACTATCTTGGTCTCCCAGCCATAGCCCGGAACACCGATAGCTCCAACCTTATGGATATTCTCAACACCAAGATGTACGCATCCTGGTCCGATAGACTCTGAAAGGCCGTAGTTTGTATCATACTGATGATTAGGGAATATCTTCTTCCATCTTGCGATAAGGCTTGCCGGAACAGGCTGTGCACCGATGTGCATAAGTCTCCACTGATCAAGCTCGTAATCTTCCTTCTTCAGCTGACCGCTCTCAAGGGCGATAAGGATATCCTGAGCCCATGGAACAAGCAGCCATACTATCGTACAATGCTCACGGCTTACCGTATCAAGTACATATTCAGGCGTTGTTCCCTTAAGAAGAACTGCCTTACTTCCTGAGATAAGGCTTCCGAACCAGTGCATCTTTGCTCCGGTATGATAAAGCGGCGGAATGCAGAGGAAGACATCGTCATGAGTCTGTCCGTGGTGATTCTGCTCAACCTTTGCCGAATGTGAAAGGCTCCTGTGCTTATGAAGGATAGCCTTAGGGAAGCCTGTGGTTCCTGATGAAAAATATATTGCAGCATAGTCGTCATCTGTAAGCTTTATGTCAGGCGAAACGCTGCTGCAGTTTACAGTAAGCGCTGTATAATCCTCCGCAAATGAAGGACATCCCTCTCCAACGTAGAGAAGGTTAACCTTTTTAGATATCTTGTCAGCGATAGCCTCAATACGTCCGATGAATTCAGGACCGAAGATGAGTATATCCACCTCTGCAAGCTTTGCGCAGTATTCTATCTCATCTGATGTATATCTGAAATTAAAAGGTACTGCGATCGCGCCTGTCTTAAGTACACCGAAATATATCGGAAGCCACTCAAGGCAGTTCATAAGAAGTATACCTACCTTATCATTTTTCTTGATCCCTCTTGAAAGGAGAAGATTTGCAAAACGGTTTGCCTTCTCATTGAAGACGCTCCATGTGATCTCTCTTCTGTATGGCTCAGCTTCGCTTGGCTGCATGAGCTCAAATTCCTTCCATGTAACTCTCCTTTTTTCTTTGATCGCAGGGTTTACTTCAACAAGTGCGATCTCATCTCCGTACTCCCTCGCATTTCTTTCCAACAGCTCTGTAATAGGCATCTTGTACTATCTCCCTTTGTCAATGATTTTAGCCGTTCTCAACACCCCATAAACTATACTGAGAATTTCAGCGATATTCGGCTGTAAATAATTATACCATATTAACACGTTAACGCAATAAAGTTTTCTTTAAGCTTCAACATTGCTGATAATGATTTTTCCGTCCTGAACCTCGATCTTAACTCTGTTTGAGCTGATGCCCGCCTCTTCCCTTATCTCATCTGTAAGCTTGAGACGTCCGGCTTTATCAAGAACAGTATACTCCTCATGCATTTCCTCGCCGAGACCGTAATTCTCTCCTATCCTGTCGATCTGCTCCTTATACTGCTCCTTCATGATCTTCTCAGTACTTATCTTTCCGTCAGAGATCATAACAACTCTGTTAACTTTATTTGCAAGGCTGATATCGTGCGTAACGATGATAATGGTTATGCCTCTTTCCTTATTCAGCCTTCTGAAAAGATTCTGGATATTCTCAGAGGTTCTGGTATCAACCGCTCCGGTCGGCTCGTCCGCAAGAAGTATCAGAGGATCCTTTACAAGAGCTACGGCTATCGCAACTCTCTGCTGCTCACCACCCGAAAGCTCATGCGGATAAGAGTCTGCCTTCTCAAGAAGTCCGACCTCCTCGAGCAGCTTAAGCGCTTTTTCTTTTCTTTCCTTTGCGGAGCATTTTTCGAAATACAGCTGAGCCTCTATATTCTCCCTTGCAGTCATGTAAGGGAAAAGGTTCTGTGCCGATTTCTGCCACACGAAGCCTATGGTATGACGTCTCAGCTCTACAAGTTCCTTCTCGGACATTTTACTGATGTCCTGACCATTGATCATTATTCGTCCTGCCGACGGATGCTCAAGTGCACCTATAATGTTAAGGAGGGTTGATTTGCCGCTGCCGGACTTACCGATAACAGCCATAAGCTCGCCCTTTTCGATGGTAAGGTCAAGTCCCTGAAGCGCAAATACCTCTACTTCATCTGTTTTATATAGCTTGACCAGACTGTCACATTCGACAATCGGAGTCTGCTTTTCTTTTGTCTCTAATTCTTCCATCTGCTATACCTCCTCGGTACTTATGACTCCGTCGCTCATATCGAAGGTCACGTCACCCAGCTGCATAAGTCCGGGATCATGCGTGGTCATCACTATCGTTGTTCCTTCCTTCTCTATAAGATTCTTGAAGAGATTAACTATCTTGATACCGGTTGCGGTATCAAGCGCACCGGTCGGCTCATCAGCGAAGATAACTCTCGGTCCTGGAGCTATGGCTCTTGCGATGGCAACTCTCTGCTTCTCACCGCCGGAAAGTTCCTGAGGCATATGCTTCGCACGATCAAGCAGTCCCACAAGATTAAGAACCTCCTTGATCCTTGCATCCCTGTTGCTCTTTACTCCTGCCGCTCTCAGTGCAAAATCCACATTTTCATATGCACTCATAACAGGTATTATCGCAACAGACTGAAATACATAACCGATCTTCTTACGTCTTAATACATCCTTTTCATTATCCGAAAGTCCGCCTATCTCCTCTCCGTCGAAGATAACATTTCCCTCATCGAAGAAGTCCAGAGCACTCATCATATTGAGAAGCGTCGTTTTACCGCTTCCGCTTCGACCTTTGATGATGGCGAGGCAGCCCTCCGGAATATCAAGATTCACACCCTTCAGGGCAGCAAATTCCTGCGGCTGCCCCTTATAATAATATTTGTACAGATTCCTGCATGAAATGATATTTTCCATATTTCCTAGTCCTCACCCATTTTCAGTGTCTCTGATATCCTCATCTTCCTTATGATCCTGCTGATGATAAGGAAGGCCGCAAGAAGTGCAAGAAGGATTATCACAACAGGCTTCATTACGTCCGATCCAAGTATCTTAAGAGTCATCGGAATACTGTGCTTTGCAGGAAGGTATACTATAGACACCACTCCGTTATAGAGCACTGACGTAAGTATTCCTGCACCGACTCCCGCGAGTATCGCAAGGAATGAGCTGAAGAAATGCTCCATTACCAGCATTCTGATGATCTCGCCCATCTTAAGACCCATAGCTCTGTAGATACCAAACTGCAGCTGTCTGTTCTTTATCGAAGTGATCCAGTAGATCAAAAATCCCAATACGCAGATTATTATCGAGATTATAAAATGAATACTGAAGAGACCATTTGTTATCTGGATCATTGCAGAATTCTGCATATCGCTTATCTCGTCCGAAAGGATAAGATTCTTTGTAAGAACAATATTCTTGTCAGCTATACTCTTCTTATAGCTCTCGCTGTCGATTCCGGTTCCGAATCTTCCCCAGACCTGATAAGGAGTGAGCTTATAAGAGCTGCCAGCTGTCGCATAGTTCATGACAAGAAGGTAATTCTCCTTAAGAGTCTTATTCTTATCCTCATCCTCGGTATAGCTGTATCTCTGATATCCCGGGAATGCATCAACTATAGCGCATACCTCTCCGGTCATCGCGCCGAGCGAGCCCTCTTCAATATTTTTGTCATAACGGTTGCAGGTTATCTTGTCTCCGATACCTATCTCCATCTCTTCAGCAAGATTTGAAGAAATGATAACTCCGCTGCCGTTGGTTGCTATTGCATTTAATGCATTGAACCAGTGTGTATCATTCAGGCCTTCCATAAGATCAGCAGTACGTCCGAATTCGGCGGTATTTATGCCCATCATAACTGTATTCGGAAGTACCTTCTTGCCAACGCTTACTTCGGCATTTTCATCATAGAATACTCTGGTCATATTTTTCAGAGTACCATCATCTAGAAGCTCCTGAAACTTTGAATACTCTGGTTCTCCGTAGTAATATTCCACTGAAAAGTCCGGAAGATATCTTGTTTTCTTAAGCCACTTTCCGGTCATTCTGACATCAGCACCCACGTTATAGCTGATACGGCGCGAAGAGTTATCATTTACGGTTCTTGCAAGGCTGGCGTCAAAGATACCCATAGCCAGCGTCAGAACGATAAATACGCTTATAATGCCCTGTCTGCTTCCGCTTCTTATGATCTGCAGGAAGCCTGCGAAAGGAGCCGGTCCCCAGTGCTTTTTGCCGGCAAGGAAGATGATCTTCACCAGAATGTCTATGATTCTCAGCAGAAGAAGTCCTATACCGAATATAAATACCGCAGAGCTCATCATTATAAGCGGATCGATACTCTTACCATTGATAAGCTTTGCCGAGAAGGTTTCTGTCTGTCCTCTGTAATTGTAGAGAAGGTAGATTGAAACTGCCGTAAGGATGATGTCCAGAAAGAACTTCTTCCAAAGCGGCTTTCTCGAAAGACGCATGGTCTCATTTTTATTGTCTATTATCGTATTCTTCGACAGTCTTACGACCGGAAGCGTGATAAGTATTACCGAAACTGCTGCACCTATAGCCGCAGTTATGACACTGCCGGAAGAAAGGTAATAATCGGTTGCATCCTTGGATGTAAATACGAGGAAGCCGTTTGTCTGGCTGCCTGTCCATACGAAGAACATTCCAAGCAATACGCCCGGGACAAATGCTAAAAGCGACAGAAATACCGATCTTATGAAGTAGAGAAGTATCATTTCTCTCCTCTTGACACCTCTGCTTCGAAGCACCGCTATCTCGCCCTTTTCGTTATCTGCTATTCTTGATGCGACCATAAGTATGAACATCAGTATGAGAAGCATGAGCGGAAGCGCCGCTGCAACCATTATCACTCTTATAGTCTTCTTCTCACTCTTATAGCTTTTCAGGATATCTTTAAAATAGCATCTGAAATGATCATCCTCTTCTTCAAGCTTAAGAAGTGCATCTGCAACCTGATCAGCGTTATCGAAACGAATAGCCCTGTAGTCGAAGCTCATAAATGCAGTGCAGTAAATGACGTCCCTGCCAAACCTCTTAACTATCTCGTTGAAGGATTCCTCATCGGTAAAGGCGCTGTTCTGATAGCTGCTGAGCGGCGCATACCAGTTAAGCTCCGTACCTTCCTTCTCTTTTAATATTCCTGCGATACGAATTCTTAATATATCTCCGTTCTCATCCTTGATATTATCGTAATAGATTTCTTCTCCGGCAACGATGGAAAGCATATCCATGGTACGCTCGCTGATATAAACCGGATAAGCGGTATTTCCGGATTCATAAGCAGGCTCAGAGCTGTCTATGATGTCTGCAACATCTTCCAATTCAGGAATATGAGCAATATCCAGCTCCTTTGAACGGCCGCCGTAAATTGATTTGCCTGTTCCGCCCTTTACATACATATAATGCTGCTTTGCCAGCACCGGAAGCCCTGCCTTCTCGATCCATTTCTCCTCATGTCCTGTAAGGAAATCCATTACTGTTTCTACATCAGTTGTAGAGCTTCCTGAACGTCCTACTACAGTCGGATACTTATCATCTATCAGTACTGAATCGCTGAAGCTTCTGGTGAGCACCTGATTGACCGCTCCGTTTGAAAATGCCGGAAGCATACTGAATACCGCAACCAGGAAAATGATACCTGTAATAAGGCTTAGATTTAGTCCTTTATTCGAAAGGAGTTTTCGAAAGATAAAACGTAACACTACCTTCCACCAGCCTTTCTGTCCTTCACTATAACATCGCCAAAAGACAGGCCGTTTGGTATAAGAGCCTGATCTCCTGTGACGAAGCTAGGGAAATAATCAACATATCTTTTTGTAAGCTGGCCGTCTTCCTTGAGCCAGACAAAATATCTTACGACCCTGCCTACATCATTTTTCTCCGGATATATGCATGAAACCGGAATGACAACGGCTTTCTTTAAACCTATCGCCTCATATGCAACGTGGAAATGTTCTGTTTCCTCCTTGAAGCTTTCATCATCCATTTTAACAAAATATCCGCTTTCAATATTTCCATACGGACTTGAACCGTTTGCTGCGATAAAGATTTTACCGTCCAGCTCCTCAAGTATATGTTTCGATGTCTGGTATACATCTGTTCCAAGAACCGCAAGGCATTCTCCGGTATAATTCTTCTCACCGCGGAATATTATCTTGGTTCCGGGAGCAACATCACACCACTCACCGGCATTCTTACCCTTCATGGATGAAACTACAATATAATCCTTTTCACCACAATCTATACTGGCGATCACAAGCCCCTTCTGAACATCAACTCCCGGATACTGATATCCTCTGTAATGAAGTATTCCGTCATCATTTGAATATACTGTTACGATTCCGTCATTATCCTTGAGCTTCTTCAGGTATAAATAATTCTTTTCTACTTCACCGATACTTGAACTATACGAGTCCTTCGTGTCTTCTATGGCTCTGAGAGTCTGTTCACGACTGAAGATAAGTCTTTCTCTCATTGCCTGATTATCTCTTATGGCGTCTGTATCAGTTGCGGCAGGCGGCTCAGCGTTATCAAGCTTCTCTATCTCACCGTCTATCCTTTCAATCTCTTTATACAGTCCATTAATCGTATTTTCATACTGCTCTTTTGCATATCTGTAGCTCTGCTCAGCCTCCAGCAGCCTTGCATCGCTTACTTCTACCTTAACCGAGAAGAGCGGGTCGCCTTCTTTAACCTCAGCGTTATCCTCAGCCAGTATCTCATAGATCCTTCCGCTCTCGGGACTGCTGTAGTTTTTTACATCAGTCGTAATATATTTGTAGGTATCAGAAATGTTATAAGCCGAAAAATCAGTCGGCTCAATGCTTATCTCTTCATAATCGATAGGCTTGATACTGTCCGAAAGGTAGAATACCTTATCTCCCTCGGAAACTCCCGATACTACCTCTGTATGAACATCATCACTGACTCCGGTCTCAATCTCTCTCTTCTCCATTCCACCGGTACTGCCTTCAACAAAAACATATTTCTTGGCTCCGTCATATCTTATGGAATCATTTCCGACCATCAGAACATTCTCATAATAGTTCTCGTATGCATATACAGGAACAGTTTCTCCTATGGAAGGCGTATAACCTTCAAGCTTAAATCTTGCCATAGGGAATTTGCCTTCATTTGCTGCGTACAGGGTTGCTGCTGTACTGTACGCATCCTCTGTAACAGCGTATTCCTTACCCTCAACAACAGCGTAAATTCTTGGTGATTTTCTGTATTTACTGAAGGTCTTGATATTCATGGCAGCCGCTTCAAGATAAATGTCGTCGTAATCAGAGATATACGCAACATTTTCGTATGCCTGTCTATAGTTGTAATAACCGACATTCATCAGATATGTTATATATCCGCTGTGAGTAGCGTAGAGGGTCAGCTCATCCTTTCGCTTCTCAATATCAGCGATATCTCTGTCATAGGCATCCTTCTGCTGACTGAGCTGTTCCCTCTGATACTCATAATTCTCCTTTGTCATAAGTATAGTCTTATCGAGTTCATCAGCGCCCTCATTATCGCCCTTCGCGCGGAGTGCATCCCTGTCATAGATCAGTCCGTCGATGGTACGTGAGTATTCGGATTCCGCAGACTCTATCTGCTTATCGAGTCCCTCACTGCTCTTTTTGATGCTTTCTATCTGATTATCCAGATCAGCTGTATCGGCCTGTGCGATCTTATCGCCCTTTTCAACATACTGACCGACCTTTACAAAAACCTTCTGAACTGTTCTTCCCACGTCAAAGCACTGAGAATATCCTCTCGGTACTGCTCTGGTCATGATAAAGGTAAGCTTGCCGATATTTCCCCTTACTACCGGTCTGCTGTCTTCATTTGTAACTGTTGATTCGATCAGTTCAGGAATATCTTCCTCATGTTTAGCGCTTTTACCGCAGCCGCTCGTTCCAGTTAACATAACACCGAGTGCAAGACACACCGCACCTGCTCTAAAGAAAAACCCGTACTTCTTCATATTTCCCTTTCAAATCATACACTAAATAAATTTTACCATTCATCTAAGCGCTGCATTCAGATAGCTGCTGCGCCCGACTTTCAGGTAAGCTGTTTATCCAATCGTTTTAATGACTATAAGCTGTCAGTCAAGCGACACCAGCTCTCCGCCTGTAAGTCCGCTGCTTATGATGATCTTGCCTTCGACTATATTTCCGGTCTCAACCACTGTTGCATGTCTGAAGCCGTCCTCATCCAGTACGTACACTATATAACGCTCGTCATCGGTCTTATGAACAGCCTTGGTATTTACATATACAACATTTTTCATGACCGGTCTGTTGATCCTCATTGTGAGCACCGCATCCGATGGGATCAGTATTGACGGATCCTCCGGTTCAAAGGTCAGAGCCTTCTTGTCGCCATCCTCATCAATTGCGGTAAGCTTCATCCTGTAGGTATTGATCGTAGTCGTTGCCTCATAGATATCGCCTATCTTAAAATCATAGTTCTCATCAGTCTTTACAGAGAAGATACTGCTTCCGGTCGACTCGGTCATAACGATAAACTGATCGCTGCCGGTCCAGATATAGCCCCAGTACTGTATCATATCCTCAAAGATAAAGGATATAGTACCATCCTCCTCGGCATATATCTTGAAATCCTTTCGCTTATCATCCGCTTCCTTTTTGTAAAGGTAAAGGACTTCATTTCTGTCCTCCAGCTTCTCTATCGCATCAGAATAATCAACGCTGCCGTCAATATTCATAAGCCTTCTGTAATGCTCGATCGTCGAATTGTTGGAATCGATCTCGTCCTGATAACTCTTGACTTCGTCATCCAGCTTCTTCGAAGTGTAAGAAATAAGCAGATCCCCTTTCTTAACCTTCTGCCCTTTAGTCACGTAGCAGCCGTCAAAGGTAAGCTCGTGATTATCAAGCATCTGATTAATGTTCTGAGCCTTCAGCGAGTAATCTATCCTTGTGTAGTCCTTTCCCTTAAGAGTAAGGGAAAATGATGATTCAAGATCGCCGCACATTACTGTTTCAACAACATGCTCTGACTTAACGTATTCCTCCTTATCAGGAACAAGAAGCTCTTTCTTCGAGCTGCCGCAGCCCGTCAGAAATCCTGCACAAAGGCCGATAAGCAATACACATTTCTTAAGTTTTCCTTTTATTTTTTTGATCATAATACTTAACCTTTATAACGTGTTTACATTTAACTTAAGTCTATTCCAAACTGATCAAGAAGATCTGCTTTAAGCGACTCATAATCCTTAAAGAGAACACCCTTCATACCGTAGGCATTGGCCGCATCTATATTCACCTGCCTGTCATCAACGAATATGCTTTCCGAAAGCTCTGCTTTGTAGCGCTCTGTCAAAAGATCATATATCTCCCTGTCCGGTTTAACCTTCTTCTCAAAAGCAGAAATGATATAGCCGTCCACTTCCTTAAGGAACTTAAAATTCTTCCAGTGAAGCTCCGCCATGTCCTTTGGATAATTTGAAAGGATATATACATTATATCCAAGCTTCTTCAGCTTTTTCAGCATCGGTGCAGAATAATCATATTCTTCAACGATACCGGCAATCTTCTCGAAGAAAAGGTCTATCTCACTTTCATACCCCTTCAGTCTCTCCTTGAAGATCTTCTTCGCTTCATCCATTAAAAAAAGCCCCTTGTCCATGTCATTCCAAACATCGGATACAACAAGCTGACTGCCAAAAAGTTCAGCAGTCTCATCCGAAAAACCAAGGTGCTTCATATATTTCATATAACAAAAATCAACTAAAACATTTCCTACATCAAAAACAATATTCCTATACTTCATTTCTTTCCTTTCGTTTTTACCAGCTGTTATTTTAAAAAAACTAAATAAATCAACCTAATGTTACTATATCACACCATGTGTGATATCAATATTAAAATATCATAAAGAATTATTAATATCTACATTAATAATTTGATTTAGAAACACTCTATTATGCAATCTATACAAAAAAATGTCATCTAAGACTGATGAAAATCTTTTTACTGATTTTTACAATGATTTCTGCGATAATTCCTATTAACAGAAACGTTTTTTTCTGTTATAATCAAAAATTGTAGTTTTACAAAAGATAAATAAAGGAAAATGTGTCTTATGGGCACATATATCATTTAATATAAGGAGACATTATAAAGATGAAAGTCAGAACACGTTTTGCACCAAGCCCTACAGGACGTATGCACGTTGGAAATCTCAGAACAGCGCTCTATGCTTATCTTATCGCCAAGCATGAAGACGGCGACTATATCCTTCGTATAGAGGATACTGATCAGCAGAGAGAAATGGAGGGTGCTGTCGATATCATTTATAATACACTTAAGAAGACCGGACTTATCTGGGATGAAGGTCCTGATAAGGATAAGGGCGTTGGTCCTTATGTTCAGTCAGAGAGACAGGCTGCCGGAATCTATCTTGAATACGCTAAGAAGCTTATCGAAAAAGGAGAGGCTTATTACTGCTTCTGCGACGAGGAGAGACTTGCTTCTCTTAAGACAGAGATCGCAGGCAAGGAAGTTACACGTTATGACAAGCATTGTCTTAATCTCAGCAAGGAAGAGATCGAGGCGAATCTTGCAGCCGGAAAGCCTTACGTTATCAGACAGAACAATCCTACAACAGGTGAGACAACCTTCCACGATGAGCTTTACGGAGATATCACAGTTCCAAATGAAGAGCTCGACGACATGGTACTCATCAAGTCTGACGGATTCCCTACATATAATTTTGCAAATGTTGTTGACGATCACCTCATGGGCATCACACACGTAGTAAGAGGAAATGAATACCTCTCTTCTGCTCCAAAGTACAACAGACTGTATGAAGCTTTCGGATGGGATGTTCCTGTATATATCCACTGCCCACTCATTACTGATGAGACTCATCAGAAGCTCAGCAAGAGAAGCGGTCATTCATCATTTGAGGATCTTCTTGATCAGGGCTTCCTGGCAGAGACCATCGTTAACTTTGTAGCACTTCTTGGCTGGTCTCCTGAGGATAACAGAGAGATCTTCAGCCTTCCGGAGCTGGTTAAGGCATTTGATTATAAGAATATCTCAAAGTCACCTGCTGTACTTGATATGGTAAAGCTTAAATGGATGAACGGCGAATATATCAAGGCTCTTGACCCTGATAAGTTCTATGAGATGGCTCTTCCATATATTGATGAGGTTATCAAGGCTCCTCTCGACAAGAAGAAGATCGCCAGTCTGATCCAGACACGTATCGAGACCTTCCTTGATATCAAGGATCAGATTGATTTCTTTGCTGAAGTACCTGAATACGATATTGAAATGTATACTCATAAGAAAATGAAGACTGACCCGGCATCTTCGCTTAAGCTTTTAACAGAGGTGCGTCCGGTTCTCGCTTCTGCAGAAGATTTTTCTAATGACAGTCTCTTCGAGCTGTTAAAGAGCTTTGCAGCAGAGCATGAATATAAGACAGGCTTCGTTATGTGGCCGCTTCGTACAGCAGTTTCAGGTAAGGCTGCTACTCCGGGTGGAGCTACAGAGCTTATGTCTATTATCGGAAAGGATGAGACACTTAAGAGAATCGATGCAGCTATCGTAAAGCTCAGCTAATATTCTTAAATAGTTAATACAAAAAACCCACACTATAATGTCCAAATCCCGGACATATATAGTGTGGGTTTTTTGTAGTCTTTTTTATTTAATATCTTCTTTTCCGGTTAAATCTTTCTTCTTGGAGCGCTTCTTTCTTCCCTTCTTTTCACGCTTTTCAGGATCTACGTAAGCTACGCTGTTGATATTTGTTTCGTCATCATCGATCGTAAGAAGAAGAGGTCTGTTGCCTTCTTTATTTCTAATGGTTCTAAGAAGGTCGGTTCTCTCCAGGAAAACATTTATCTGACCGCCTATAAGTATCGCCATGACTCCAAAATAAAGCCAGAACATAAGAAGTATTGCCATCGTAAGACTTCCGTAGGTGAAGTTCTTGGATGCATAGGAACCTACGTACCAGGTAAAAAGCTTTGACATCAGCATCCACCAGAGTGATGCAAACATTGCTCCTGCTATCTGATTCTTGAATTTGACCTTTCTGTTCGGAAGCACCTTGAACATGATTGAAAAGACAAGGAACATTACAGCAAGGATAAGCACACCCTTCAGATCGAGCAGATAGCTTGCAACCTTTCCTGCCGCCGGAAAATGCTTGTTGATCACCTTTACCGCCTGATCGCCAAATACCGAGATGAGTGATGTTGCAAGCACGGCTATAACGATTATCATCGTATAAAATGAACTGATTAATCTCTGGATAAGGAAGTTTACCTTCGTTTTCGCCTTGTAGACTTCATTTAATCCGTTTCTTATCGCCATTATACCCTTTGCCGCAGACCATAGACCGATTACAAGTGAAACGATTGTTAACGTCCCTGCGCTGTTATCATATATCTCTCCTACGATCCCGACGATCGTATTGTTGGCGCCATCCGGCATAAGCTTGCTGATAAAATCAACGAAATCCTTCTCGGTCATCGGAAGAAATTTGATAAATGCCAAAATGATATTAATGATAGGGAAAATCGAAAGCAGTATAAAGAATGCTGACTGCGCAGCAAACGCACCCATATGATCCTTTGAAATACTGTCCGCAAATTCACTTATCGTTTTTATCAGTCTTTTCAGCACCCGGTTTACCTCATTTACTCTTCTTTTACAGCATCTGTATCATAGAGACCAAACATATTACGGATAAGCACATTATTGTAATAATGATGGATTATATCCTTGTAGTTATATCCCATTTCATCAAGTATTCTTGTTCCGCTCAGACTGAGTCCGAGACAGCTTCCAAATCCTCCGCCCTTGATAGTATATCCGTCCTCTGTCTCTTCGACATAATAGATTGGGCTCGGAAGAAGCGTATATCCGCTCACTTCACTTCCGTCATTTTTGACTATGACACGGTCTACTGGATTGAAGATATATCTGATATTTGTCTGACCGGTAATCTTAAATGTATTCTCAGTTCCGGTAATGACGATCTCGAGGACTACGCCCGCATCGCTTCTTCTGGTAATATCAATATTCGTGATCTTACCAAGCGAATAATCCTTGCTGTCCTTTTTATCGTCTTCAGTTTCACCGGTCTTGTCATCTGTTTTAGCATCTGTTTTATCGTCGGTCTTACTGTCTGTCTTATCGTCGGCCTTGCTGTCTGTCTTACTGTCTGTTTTATCGTCGGTCTTGCTGTCTGTCTTACTGTCTGTTTTATCGTCGGCCTTGCTGTCTGTCTTACTGTCTGTTTTATCGTCGGTCTTGCTGTCTGTTTTACCGTCATCTTCTGCGCCGGCGTCTTCAGACTTCAGATTCTTCTCTGCGAGGACAAATTCACCGTTTTCATTCTTGATGTAGATTGAATCGATAGTATTGTTTATTCTCTCTTCAAGAACCGCAGAAACAGCTTCGTCCATTTCACTCTTGGTATAATGTACTGACCATCTGTAAAAAGGCTCGTCAATCTCAAATACATCATATTTGCAGCCGTTGTCTATGAAATTTCTGAAGGCTGCCTCAGATGAAAGCAGAGGCTTCTGTCTGTCAATCGTCTCATAATTAGCCGAATAATACGGAAGCGGAGCTTCATTGTAAATATCCGAGTTTGAGCAGGTAACTCCTGCGGAAGTAAGGAAATGATAAGGCATTATTATCTGTCCGTTGTTTGAAGGAACCATGCCGTAGGTTTCATTTACTACAGCTATGCTCTTCTCGCTCTCAGGATAATAATTGTAAAGAAGATTTGAATTGCTGTCATCGATGTCGGCATCATATGATGCATATTTCTTCTCTTCCATCATTTTGCAGGCATAGCCGCGCGCTACGACCGCAAAGGCCTTAAAGGCTTCCTCACCGTAATTGTCCGGAATCTCGCTGGAAACAACTCCGTACAGATACTCTTCAACAGAAAGCCTGTTGATTGCATATAAGAAGCTGCCCATCATAACTACTTCGAAACGTCCTCTGTAGGACGGATGAATATTATTTCTCTCAATACTTGTTATAGTAAGCCTTGAATTCGGATCCTTGGTTCGGAGAACAACACTCTGATGCATATTGAAGGTGTTCGGAACGAAGGTTGCTATCTCGCCCGCCTTCATTTCTACTACCCTTGCATCTTTGCTGGTACCGATGGAATATTCATAATCTGCATCACAGGTAAATGATATCTCATCCATCTTAAAGCTTGAATAATCAGTATTGTTGATAAGGACTCCTATTTCCTTCGAATCAAGCTCGGAATTCGTTATAACGACAGCCTTAACCTTCTTATCATCCACATAAAGCTTCAGATCCTTGTAGCCAACCAGATACTGTGATGAATCAGCCAGATGAGGCTCTGTTCCGGAAATATCGTACACCTTGAAATCCTCATCAAATTCATAAGTACCCTTTTCGTTCAGCTTAAGGCGCTTCTCAAAGATAGATGTAATCCTTCCGCTCAGTTCTTCTCCTGAAGGCTTGATATCTGTAACTCCGTCATTATTAAATGTTATGTCAACCACATATTTATTTGTTGTGGCTGGCTGGCTAAGCTTCATTTTGATGATCTCATTTTCCATAAGGAATTCAATCTCATCCGAATTACTGCCGGTAATAAGAACATTTGTAATTGTATGGCTTTTATCTGACAGTCCTATGAATCTGTAGATCATATCGTTCTTCTTGTAAGCCTTGATGATCTTGCCGATATACTTCTTCGGAATCCTGATATTATCAGTCTCATAAGTCTCAGCACCGTCATTTATCGCTTTGATAACGCAGATCTCGCTCTGAGCAGCATCTCCGGTCGTTGCAATATCCATATAACTTGAATCATAATCAGCTGATTTAACGAAGATATCAACCGTGCTTATCCCTGAAATATGCTCATTCTTTACAACCGTATTATAAAATCTGTCAAATACCTGTCTTGGGATCTTATTCTTGTCGGAATATCCCTTAAGTATATCCTTATAACCCTTCTTGTCGATTCCCAATATATCTGAAACCGAATCAATGTAATCTCTATCGATATGATTACTCTTCTTCATCGGATCTACCAGACGGTTCAGACGTTCAAGCTGATCGTCATTTTCCGCAAGATATCCGATATCCTTCTGCACATCAGAGAACGAATAATAAAGTTCACCCTCCTTCTCTTTATCATCAGCCGCCTTTTTACGGTTAGAAACGCATATTATAACAGCGATCAAAATGATGATTCCCGCAGCAACAGACGCGACAACCGCCTTATGACCTATGATCCAGTCTTTTATCTTTTTCAATATTCCTTCTTTGTCTTTGTTATCCATATAAAAACCTCGTAACATCAAAGAAAGCAGCTCTCGCTGCTTTCCTGATAAGCGAATCATTAAGTATATCCAAGATGCCGGCTCCCCTTTTGAGTCCTAGCAATTGCTAGGTGGGTAATCTCATGTAGCACGCTGAAGTCCACTCGATGGAGGCTGGTCATTATGATACAAATAGTTGAATTCCCGTTAAAAATAATGTAGGTTCAAAATACGGGAGTTATCGCACATCTCAGACATACGATTCGTTTAATTCTTTATTATGGTTAAATTATATACCAAAACCCTTATATATGCAATACATTTCATCTAAAAAATCGCGCAAAAACGTTATAAAAGTGTACATTTTTCACATTTTCAAGTAAGCTTCTCCGGCTCACAGCAGGGCTTTTAGTAAGAGACGATAAAGTCGTAAAAAAAGAGACCACAGGGCATTTAACTGCTCTGTGGTCTCCGGTAAGTTCATTATGCTTTAATAACCTTTAAAGATTACTTGTTAAGCTTTTTCTTACGTCCTGTTACGTATACGATACCTGCGCAAGAGATAAGCATTGCGAAGAGATATGGTACTGTATTTGTAGGATCATCAGTCTTTACAGCATCTGTGCCGCCGCCTTCAGTGGTTGTAGCATCAGTTGATGTAAGGATCTTTACTTCATACTCTACAGTATCTCCGGCAACTACTGTTGCTTCAAATTCTTCATCAGTAGTTACGTCATATCCTTCAGGTACATCGATAACAGTAATAGTATAATCTCCAGGTGGCACATCCTTGATAGTGATCTTACCTTCGTCATCTGTAACGAATGTCTCGGTCTTTCCATCAGGATATTCAACTTCTACAGTAGCACCAGGAACAACTTCACCTGTCTCTTCATCTGTTACGATGATGATGAGGTTACCTGTATCATCTGTTTCTGTTGTAATCTCTGTTGTGTCTTCTGTTGTATCACCGGTATCTCCTGTACCAGTATCTTCTGTACCTGTGTCTTCTGTTCCTGTATCCTCTGTTCCTGTATCCTCTGTACCAGTATCCTCTGTACCTGTATCTTCTGTTCCAGTATCCTCTGTGTCCTTCTCGTACTTATCTACGATCTCAACCTCAGAAGTATTACCTTCTGTTACATCAATAACAGTAGAGGTTCCGTCCTCGCCATTTACTGTACTGCCCTTGAACTCATATCCATCGATCTCTGTATTTGTCTCTGTGACTGTATACTCACCAACCGGAAGCTTGTCGCTTGGGAATACCTTTGTAAATGTCTTGGTCTTCTTATCATACTTGAAACCATCCTTAAGAGTAAGTGTTACTTCCTCTGTCGTAAGGTTTCCATCCTTGTCAACATAGTATGTTGTTCCCTCGATAACTGTTGTTACCTGGAATGTAAGAGCACCCTCAGCTTCTGCCTTGGTTACATTATCACCATCGAAGCTCTTGATGATCTTAAGTCCGCCATACTTCTGCTCTTCTTCTGTTGTAGACTTAACATTTATAAATGCTGCTTCACCAACAGGTAATGTACCCTTGCTGTATGAAACTTCTGCTAAAAGTCCAACACCTGAAGCCTGAGTAACTTCAATAGTTACATCATATACAGCTACTGAGTACTCAACACCCTTTTCATTTCCCTTAACCTCTGTGATCTTGTACTTGTAAATGCCAGGAGCATCAAAGGTAAGTTTGTCAAATGTTACTGTACCATTTGCTGTATTCTTCTTCGTCTGAGATGTCGCTGCTGTTGCACCGTATCCCTGAAGCTTGAAGCTGAACTGATCCTTTGCTAATGTGAGATCATTTCCTTCTTCATCAACAAAGTACTTCTTAGCTACAAGATTTGCAAATGTAGAAATGTAGTCATACTTATCAACGATCTCAACTTCAGGAACATTTCCTTCTGTTACATCGATAAGAGTAGATGTTCCTTCCTCGTCATTTACTGTACTTCCTGTGAACTCATATCCATCGATCTCTGTATCCTTTTCAGTTACAGTATACTCACCGATTGGAAGCTTGTCTGCAGGGAATGTCTTTGTAAATGTCTTGGCTGTCTCATCATATACGAAACCGTCCTTAAGTGTAAGAGTTGTCTCTTCTGTAGTAAGGTTTCCGTCCTTATCAACATAGTATGTTGTTTCCTCGATAACTGTTG
>Ga0247611_10002045_pt1 | contig 34100 bp, 49 predicted proteins | sample 177DNAGHGhighgp2_FD_192422 | JGI IMG/M metagenome (GOLD analysis project Ga0247611, IMG submission 192422) | Sheep rumen microbial communities from Palmerston North, Manawatu-Wanganui, New Zealand - 1770 DNA GHGhigh gp2 | ecosystem: Host-associated > Mammals > Digestive system > Stomach > Rumen... | reverse complement strand
TTTATATATAATAGAGCAAGAAAACCCACTCATCTTCAGTGGGTGGGATGAATTGCTCAACCTTGGCTCTCGATGTATTTTCTGATAGTAAAAGTACTTGACAGAGATATAAACGCTGCAATGAATATCCTTTCAGAAGGATTAAGAAATATATCGGCAGGGACTGTCGATTACACTGATGGAGCAGATATAAGACCCTTTCAAGGGCAATCAGCTATGAAGTCAGAAGCCCACAAATCTTTAGTTTGTGGGTAGTTCACTAAGTATATAGAAAATGAGACTTAAAGTATTATCCCATCACCTATTTGATGAGGAAATGAAAAAAACTGGTTTAAATGACGATAATGTTGAAAACACAAATATGGCCTTTATTTCAATCATAGGAACTCCAGAATGCCTCATATATTATCTCGATGAAGGAGATACCAAACATTATTTCAAAAACCATACAAACGTTCTTAATTTGGAATTTGATGATATTGGACAAGACGTAATGTATAACGGACACCATTTTAAAACAATGAGAATGGAACAAGCCGAGAAAACCATTAATTTTATAGAAGATAATATATCAAAGGGAATTGATACAATAATAATTCATTGCAGAGCCGGATTTAGTCGCTCAAGAGCCGTAGCCGAATTTATATATAGATATTGCAAAGAAAAAAACATAGATGTAACATATGAAGATAGAGACTATTACGCCGCAATGTATAACCATGGCGTTCTATTAAGGCTGAATCATGCTTATTGGAAAAAACATCATATTAATCATTATGTTAATGAAGGAGAAGATTATCCGGTAGAATTAATCAACCCTCCAATAACAGAAATTAATAGAGAAAGAACAAAAAATCCTATGAATTAAATGATAAAAAGCAAAATTAAATATGAGTAGAAGTTGTTTTAATTGCGTTAGTTTTCCAAATTGCCCAATATTGAGAGGCGCAAATGAGGAATCATACGATGGTATGTATGAAATTTTTGTACTAGAATATAGCAAACATTGTGTCGACTTTAAAGAAAAATAACCTAAATTTTAAAAAAGATGAACGTAGATAAAATTTGTGAAGAATTAATATGGTACGGTAAAAAATTTGAAAACGGAAAATATGGCATTTATATCGTTATTGATTTCGATTTTACAATAACAAAAGCATCCTCTTGGCTACACGGGACATTTGAAGAAAATGACCACTGCATAGATGTAATGAAAAAATGGGAAAAAGAATTTGGCGTTAAATTCATTTTGGAAACAATGAGAGGAGAAAGCCATATTAAACCAGCAATCGAATTCTGCAAAAGCAAGGGAATAGAATTCTTTGGAATTGGAAGAAACCCGTTGCAAGACTCAGATGGAGAACTTTCATGCAAATGTTGGGGAGTTTTCGATATTGATGATAGAAATATGGGGATTCCTTTGGTATGTCCGGAGATGGAAAGGCCATATGTTGATTGGAAAAAGTTGGACGTGTTGATGACCCCAATTTTGGAAAAGATAAGCAAAAGGCTGCCGGAAGTTGAAGAGAGGGTTCTTGAAGCCAAGAGGTTGGCGCACGAAGAAAATAAGTTTATTGAAATTGATTATAGCTATTAAAATTATGGATGAAAAAACAATTTATAGATTTAAAAAAGATTATGTCTGCAAAATGGGCAAAATAAATGAAGGAAGAGAAATAACATGTTTCAAAAATATGCTTCATTTGGATGGAATAATAATTCCAGAACCATATGCAACGGATATTAGAAAAATGTTTGAAGACGAACAATTTATGAAGGAATATATATCCCAAATTAAAGCGATTAAAAATAAAATTTAAAAAAAAATAAAAAAATTATGCCAAAAATTAAGTATTATCACCTTTATTCTCAATGTGTAGATAGTAAAGGAGAAACACATTATGTAACAGTAGTTGGTAAGTTTACACAAAATTACGTACCAAAGGAAGTGACACAGGAAGTGCCTGTTGAGGTTAAGCCGGGTTCTTTCGTTAACGGTAAACTAACATTTAATAAGAGAACTCTACACAGAAAGTTGACGATAGGTATATCAATTTGCCACCCATCAGATGAATTCGATGAGGAATTTGGAGTGGAACTTGCAAAGGCAAGAATCGAAAAGGGAGATGACGCCGGCACAATCGAAACAAACGATGTGACAATGCTAACAGAAGACGCAGTACAAGCAGAATTGCTAACAAAGCTTTTATATGTAAAAACACATATAAACGACTATTTGCCTTAAAAAATCACGCTTTAACATTTTTTAACACGGAATATTTGGTTATTCCGTGCTTTTTTTATAACTTTGCATATAATAGTAATGTATATAGATAATGTGACAAAATGGCACAATAATGGTGACAGACGTCATATAAAAAATGTTAAAAATATTGTGACAAAATGGCACTTGCATGCGTTTGGCACGATTATTGTATATAATATGGTGAAAATAATATTTTATATGTAGGAATATTGATTTTATGGTGTGTTTTTATATTTTTTAATAAAAAACATATGACATACAACCAATTAACTACAGAACAATTTATAGAAAGGGCAAGAAAAGTACATGGTGATAAATATGACTACTCAAAAGTAAAATACGTTAATATACACACTAAAGTATTAATAGGATGCAAAAAGCATAGTTTTTTTGAACAACTACCACTAAACCATTTAAGAGGAAAAGGATGCGCGATATGTTCAAAAAATTATAGACTAACAAAAGAAGAATTTATAAAAAGAGCACGCGAAGTTCATGGTGATAAGTATGATTACTCGAAAGTAGAATATAATGGAGCTGACAGAAAGGTAAAAATAATATGCCCAACACACGGTATATTTGAACAAACCCCATATAAGCATGTAAATGCTAAACAAGGATGCCCATATTGCTCAGGTAGGATATCTGGAACTGAAATGTTTATTCAAAAAGCAAAACAAGTTCATGGCGATAAATATGACTACTCAAAAGTAAATTACATAAACAGTAGCACAAAGATATGCATTATATGCCCCAAACATGGAGAATTTTGGCAAAAACCAAATTCACATTTAAATGGAAAGGGATGCCGTCAATGTGCAGGAAGCGCGAAGCTTGATATAAATAGTATCATAAAAAGAGCAAAAAAAGTACACGGCGATAAATATGATTATTCAAAAGCCGTATATAAAGGAATAGATGAAAAAATTTGTATCATTTGCCCAAAGCACGGCGAATTTTGGCAAACGCCTTGGAATCACGTTCATGGTAAATGCGGATGCCCAGTTTGCAAAGAAAGCCATTTGGAAGCAGATGTTTCTAACATATTAAAAGATTTAAAAATAAATTATGAAAGACAAAAAAAATTTGAGTGGCTAAAAAGACAAAGCCTGGACTTTTACCTACCAGAATATAACATGGCCATAGAATGCCAAGGAATACAGCACTATAAGCCTGTAAATTTTGGAGGGATAACAAATGAACAAGCAGAAAAAAACTTTAAACATATAAATGAACTTGATGAAAGCAAGAAAAAAATATGTATAAAAAATAATGTCAGAATTGCTTATATTAAGTATGACGAAAAAGAATTAAAAGAAAAAATAAAAGAACTAATTAATAATAAATTAAACTAAGTTATGGGAAAAGTAATTGGAATTGATTTGGGCACATCAACTAGCGCAGTTGCCGTATTTGAAGGAGGACAGCCCACAGTAATTGTTAATAGTGAGGGTAATAGAACAACACCGTCAGTTGTTGGATTCTCAAACGGAGAACGTAAAGTTGGAGAATCTGCTAGAAGACAAGCTATAACAAACCCAAAAAACACCGTTTATGCTATTAAACGTTTCATGGGTATTACATATGACAAAGCTGCAAAAGAAGCAGAACGAGTCACGTATGACGTGGTAAACGAAGGGGGCTACCCAAAAGTGCAAATTGATGGACGTAAATATACACCACAGGAAATATCAGCAACCATTCTTCAAAAGATGAAGAAAACCGCAGAAGATTATATCGGCGGAGAAGTAAAAGATGCTGTTATAACGGTGCCTGCATACTTCGATGATAGTCAGAGAAAAAGTACAATTGAGGCTGGACAGATTGCAGGTCTTAATGTTCTTAGAATTATCAACGAGCCAACAGCAGCAGCACTTGCATATGGCATTGATAAAGCCAATAAAGACATGAACATCGTTGTCTATGATATTGGCGGCGGAACAAGCGACGTGTCCATTCTTAACTTTGGAGCCGGAGTGTTTGAGGTTATTTCAACAAACGGCGATTCTCACTTGGGTGGTGAGGATTTCGACCAAGCAATCGTTAATTGGATGGTTGATGAGTTCAAGAAGCAAGAGGGCGTAGACGTTAGCACAGACCCAATGGCTATGCAGCGTTTGAAGGAAGCCGCAGAAAAGGCAAAGATTGAGTTGTCAACAACAACGGCAACAGAAATCAATCTTCCTTATTTGGCACCAGTTGGAGGAGTCCCAAAGCATCTTAACGTAACCCTTACTAGGGCTAAATTTGAGCAGTTGACCGATGGCCTTTATAAGAAGTTGGTTGATTTGTGTAATGAAGCACTACGACTTTCAAAGCTTAACGCAAAGGATATTGATGAAGTAATCCTTGTTGGAGGTTCAACACGTATACCTAAAGTTGTGGAAGCTGCAAAGAGTGTATTTGGCAAAGAGCCATCAAAGGCCGTAAATCCTGATGAGGCTGTGGCCATAGGTGCAAGCATTCAAGGAGCTGTTCTTAACAATGAAAAGGGTGTGGGCGACATAGTTCTGTTGGACGTAACTCCGCTTAATCTCTCAATAGAAACGTTGGGAGGTGTTGCAACAACACTGATTGAGGCAAACACAACAATTCCTTGCGAAAAGGAGCAGATATTTAGCACGGCATCCGACAACCAACAGGAGGTGACTATTAATCTGTGTCAGGGTAACCGCCCAATGGCTTCTCAGAACAAATCCATTGGAATGTTTAACCTTACTGGTATACTTCCAGCAAAGCGAGGCATTCCTCAGATAGCAGTAAAGATTTCAATTAACGCAAATGGTGTAATTGAGGTGAGTGCTACTGACAAGGGTACTGGTAAGGCTCAATCGATACGTATTGAAGGTTCTAGCAGCCTTTCTAAGGAAGAGATAGAACGAATGAAAGCGGAGGCTGAAGCAAACGCTGATGCTGACAAGAAGGAAAGGGAGATTGCTGATGCTGTGAACAAGGGAGATACAATTGTGTTCACTCAAGAGAAGATGCTTGAAGAGCAGAAGGACAACATAAAGGAAGATGAGAAGACTAACATTGAGGGTTTGGTGTCTCAGATGAAGGATGCTGTCAAGGCAAAGGACGTATCAAGAATCAATGAGCTTGAGGATGCAATAAACGTCGCCTGGCAAGAGATTTCAAAGCGAGTGTACAGCAATCAAGGCGCAACAGCCGGAGCGCAGCCAGGAGCTTCAGAACAGCCTCAGAACGAATCTCAGAGTACGGAGAATGAAGTTCACGATGCGGAGTTTGAAGAGGTGAAGTAATTGGTAAAAAATAAATTGAATTATGTAACGATATTAGTGGCATTTTTATATATAATTTAAATGCCATTAATATCATTTTTAGGAATAGAAAATAATTATGAGACCAAGGCATAAGGTAAGTTGGTATTGGGCATGTGAGTTTATGGATGCAGAAGGTAATTCTGAATGGAAGATACTTGCTGCGTCAACCACGTTAGGGGCGAAGAAGCGTGCTTTTGAAGTTGGCAGGTTGCTTAATTTATCGCCCAATTATGAAACCATTAGGGAGGCAACAGCTTCCGAAATAAGGGAAATGAAGAAAAAGATAAAGGATAAGATTGCTAAAAACAAAGAACAAGCATAATTTCAAATGAAAAAAGACTATTATAAGATTCTTGGAATCACTGATGAAGAGAAGAAGCTTCAAGATAAGGAATTTGAGGATGTCGCAAAAAAGAAATACCGTCAAATTGCCATTAAGTATCATCCTGACAGAAATCCGGGAAATAAGGAAGCTGAAGAGAAGTTCAAGGAGGCTGCTGAAGCATACTCTGTATTGAGCGACAAGAATAAGAGGGCTGAATATGACAATCCAATGTCTGGAGTCAATTTTAATTCAAATTTTGATTTTGGCAGCTTTAATGTTGATGAGATATTAAAGGGCTTTGGGTTTAGTGATTTTGGTTTTGACCCATTTAGAAGTAGTGCAAGTGTTGTGCGAAAAGGCTCAAGCATGAGGCTTAGAGTTAAGCTTTCTTTGGAGGAAATATATAATGGTACAAAAAAGAAATTTAAGTATAAGAGGCTTGACAAGTGTGAGGTTTGTGATGGAAAGGGCACTACAAAGGACAGTAAGGTAGAGAAGTGTCATACTTGTGGAGGAACTGGTAAGATATTCATTCAGCCAAATCCCTTTATGCAGCAAATAGCCACTTGTAATGTTTGTGGCGGTAGTGGAAAGGTCATTACCAATCCTTGTAAGCACTGTGGTGGAAAGGGCGTGCGTCAAAAGGAAAATGAGGTTGAGATTTCTATTCCCAAGGGCGTTTTTGAGGGAATGCAGTTATCATTAAAGGGGTATGGTAATGCTCCTGATAATATGAATGGTGAATATGGTGATTTGATTGTTGATATAATTGAGATTGAGCATAATGAGTATCGTAGGGATGGTCATGATTTATACTGTGATGTAGAAATACCTGTTATAGATGCCATTCTTGGTTGCAACGCCACCATTGATACGATAAATGGCAAGAAGTTGACTGTTAAGATACCGGCTGGAACTGAAGATGGTTATACTCTAAGGTTTAATGGTTATGGGATGCCAATTTATGGTAGTAATAAATATGGTGATATGTACGGTATTATTAAGCTTAAGATGCCAAAGAAGTTAACGGATAATGAAAGGAGGCTTTTGGAGCAGTTGAATAATTGTGAAAATTTTAGTTAATGATTACTATAATTAAAAATAAAGATTTATTTGATGACATTAATTTATATGACATTATTTTAGTTGGCACGAATATTTATGGCTCAATGTCCCAAGGTTTTCAGCGTAAGATAATGCTTAATTATCCCCACGTACAGGAGGACAATATGAAAACCAAGTATGGGGATGAAAGAAAATTGGGTACATTATTGGAATGCAAAAAAGAAGGCTGTCCATTATTTGTCATTTTATATATATGCAAGGGCAATTTTAGACCAGACTTAAAAAATGATTATTTATCATATGAATCTCTTGAAAAATGTATTAAATTAGTTAATATTTTATATAAGGGAAGAAAGGTAGCTTGTACTTTTTTGGGGGCTAGTAAATTTGATGGAAATAGCGACAAAGAAAAGATATTTGAGATAATTAATAATAATTCCAAGGATATTGATTTATTTGTTTATGATTATGAACAAAAAAGTAAATCTGAAGAATTAAAACAGATTTATACCAATGAAAAAAAAATAAAAGAAATTGATTTGGAAAAATATTATGATGTTGTGAAAAAAAGAAAAAAAGAAGCAGATGAAAGATTTAAAAATAATGGCCACGCCAGATATTAAATAAAAAGGAAAAAATAGATATTATGATTATTAAATTAGATATTACAGAAGACATATTAAAGTTAATACCGATTATATTCATACAGACAAAGGGTGATGATGAGGTAACAATAGATAAAAAGCATCTTTTCTGTATTGGTATGCATTTAATGGAAGATTTGGCCATGGCCTTGGGTATATATGACAATGCCATAAAGGGCACAGAAGATGACCCCGAAGGGAGGGCATACAATGAAAAGGACACAGAATATATGCTTGGTTTGCACAAATATATAGTTGATAATCTCTATTATATAGAGATATTAATTCATCAATATGCTGTTAAGGGTGGCATTACTGTTGGCACTTATAAAGCAAAGGATAATGAGCTTATCTTTAAAAAAGTGGAATAATTAACATTTTTTAACGCAAAATACTTGTGTATGAAAGAAAAAAATAGTACTTTTGCATTGTCAAATGAAGGCGAAGAGCCTACAGCGCTTGCAACTGACGTTGGTAAAAATATACCAATACTTGATGGTGAAGTAGCTGAAAGGTTTGAACAAATGGCTCGTGAAAACGAAGAAAAGGCATTAAAAATGCGTAATGAACCAATTACTATAGAAGAAGCAAAAAGAATACTTCCATATAAAAAAATGATTTACAAACATGAATTAAAGCAGCTTAAATCATTAGAAGAAGAAATAAAAACATTAGAAAATATTATAAATTCAGCTAATTAATGGCAAAAAACAAAAACGGTTTTAATGGGCCAAGTTTTCGCATAAATGACGAAATTTATGGCAACTATGATGTTCGTATCGTAGGAGAAGGAATTGAAAGTTCAGTAGTTCCACTTAACAGGGCAAAGGAAATCGCAAGTGGAATGGAGCTAGATTTAATTGAAATCAACGCAAAAGCAAATCCTCCGGTGATGAAAATAGCTTCATACGAAAAAATGTTGTATGAGCTTAAAAAAGCAGCAAAGAAAAATAAGCAGCAAGCAAAACCATTAAAGGAAATACAGCTTTCTGTGAATATATCTGAACATGACCTACAAACAAAGGCCAACAGCGCTAAAAAGTTCATAGAAAGCGGCCACAAAGTTAAAGCGACGCTGACAATGAAAGGTAGGGAACTAAATAGAAGGGACGAAAATAAACGCTCCATACTTGAATTCATAGTAATGTTGGACGATGTGGCAATTCCAGAAGCGCAACCACGCGATGAGGGTAATAAAACAACAGTAATACTTAAAAGAAAGTAAGAAAAAAAATGTCAATAAACGTAAAAACAACAAATAATTATTTCGAAAGAACGGAAACTCTTGTTAAGTATTATCATGCAGCTAACGAGTTTGACTTGATGGATGCTGACAAAGAGAAGGAAATGTTCTATCTTCTTGATGAGAATAAGCATAAGCTTAAAATAGCTAAAGAAAGCGGCGATAAACTAAGTATCAAAAAGATAGAAAACGAAATTAAAGCTATTAGAGATTATATCATTAAATCAAATCTACGTTTCGTTATTTCTATCGCTAGGGTTTATGCAACAAATAGGAATCTGCTTGACGTTATAAACGAAGGAAATGTAGGCCTAATAGAAGCCGTCAATACATTCGATGTTTCACTAGGCAATCGCTTCCAAACACACGCAGTATATTTGATAAGGCAAAAAATTAACCTCTATAGGCAAAATGCCGATTTGATGGTAAAGAAAAATAATGAGTCAAAAACTTATCACATACTGTCAAATATGACCAATAAGTTTATGCAAGAATTCAATCGTGAGCCATCAAGCGAAGAATTGAAGGACTACATAAATAAATACTACCCAAAGGCCAATATTAAGGACTCAGCAGATGTTCTAAAAGTGACAATTGCATCAATTGATGACGTAGCAGATTCGGAAGATGGCGATGCTAATATTGGTAATATTGCCGCATTTAACGCTTATAGCTCATCCTACAATGATTATGAGTCAAAAATCGAAAACGAACACCTTAGTTCTATAGTAAGCACCCTCTTGAGTGGCTTTTCTAACAAGGAGAAAACTATAATTAAAATGCATTTTGGTATAGAACAACCACATAATGCACCTGCACCTATCACAGAAATAGCCCATAAAGTTAATCTTACGCCAGAAAGGGTTAGACAAATTATTAAAGAAATGAAAATTAAAATAAAAGAAGAATATGGCAAAAAACTAAGATTTATATAAAACATGTTGCTTAATTTACATTAACAACGGAAGATATATAAAACATGAAATGAGCGCCCATTAACAAGCGCTCATTTTTTATTTTATTAAGTTCAATAATATTCTACGTAGTTTATAAGCTTCTTTTTTCTTTATCTTATATTTTGAGCCGCTATCACTTTTAAGACCCTTGACCTTCTTTCTTAGCTGAGACTGAGCTCCTTGAGCAGTATGGTCTGGATATACTTTTTTTGCAACAGCCGCCAAATCAATTGCCGGATTATCAAGAATATCTGATAAGTCCTCAGAGTCCTGATTATTAAGATTAGGGTTGGTTAATTTATCCTGCTTAACATTAAAATCAGTTCTAAGACCATTCTTTAGCTTTTTGGCGTTTTTTGCCACAGACTTTTCCCCACTATTTTTCTTTGACTTTTTGGGCTTATCTTCATTATCTTTCTTGTCTTCCTTCTTATAATTGTCCAAATCTTTCGGTAATCTCTTAAGCTTGTCTTTGCTGCTTTTTTTACCCCTATACATAGCATCAAAAGCATCCCTCTTTAAACGCTTAATATTCTTCTTCTCTTTCTTTTCAGCTTTGCTTATTTCAGACAAAATGCTTTCATTAATAACACTGTCAACAATGGTATTATCTATATAATTATTTATACTCTCTTGTATAATCCTATCTAAAATGTTCATAATATATTGATATTTTTTATATAATATAAATATCTTATTTAACTCATTTTAACATAAAATTAACACATTTTATTTCATTTATTCGTTATTTTTTTGTATATTTGCAGAAAAACATTAAGATAACTATGGAAAAGAAAATGAACAACTTCGTTTTTGATTTTAATAACGTTGAATACACCGAGAACGGCGCAAAAAGCTATAAGACTACTGGTAAGGCTATCGTTGACCAATTCGGAAAAGCTGCCAATTATCGTGGCAGAGCGCTTGACTCAGTATTTGCTGAACAAGAGGCACTTTGGGAGGAAAATCCAGAGCAAGCCTTGAAGTTCCCATTCTATCTGAGAATGGTTACACGAAAGGTTAAAGTTAATAATGAAAACATAACCTCCAAGGTGCAAAAAGGACAAGGAGTAAGAGACGAGTCCTTTAAGAGACTCTTGTGGGTAGCTGTCAACCAGTCGGACTCATTCTATAAGAACATATGGGTTCTACCAATTGTTGGCTCTTGGAAAGATATATGGACAATTATGTTCTATGACATGACGCTTGGAACAAATGTCATCAACCATGAGATTATGTTTGACCTTATAAATCAGGGACTTAAGTGTTCTTCACACGTTGACCTGATTAAGAAGTTCATGCCACGTATTAAAACAAATAGTAAGTGTACCACAGATTGGACCAGAATCACCAATGATTTGGCTCGTGAATACGCCAACTATAACGGCTTGAGGTATAAGGAATATAACAAACTTAAGACAAGTGGCACGGCACACGATTTCCAAAAGCTTATCTGTAGCGGCAGGTATAAAGACATTAATTGGAATCTGATTCCAGGTAAAGCCCTCAGTAAACTAACTTCTTTGTCATTCTTGGAAAAGCATGACCTAGAGAAGGACTATACCGATTGGGTTATTGCACAGCCCACAGTTAAATTCACAGGTTATCCATTTGAACTTGGGCATCAAGTGATAAGCGCTCACGGATATAGAAGCATAATGAAAGGACTTCCACTGTTTAAGGAAATTACCATCAATAAGCAGTTTGATGAGCTTATCAAAAAAGCAACGGAAGATGGTAACGTAATGGGTAACGTATGGTGCGCACTAGATACCAGCGGCTCAATGACAGCACCAGTTGTGAACAATATTTCTGCCTACGATATTTGCATATCACTCGGTGTGTACTTCTCAACACTCAATAAGGGGGCATTCCATAAGAACGTTATTATGTTCGATAATAAGTCCAGAGTCATGCAACTTGACGGCAATTTCTGCGATATGATTAAACAAATCGTTAATGAAAAAATTGCATGGGGAGGAACTAATTTCCAAAGCATTATTGACGAAATCGTTAGAATCCGCAAGGAAAATCCAAGTATACCATTGGACCAATATGCTGATACCATATTGGTGGTCTCCGATATGCAGTTTAATCCTGTGTGTGATAATATTGAAACAAACTACGATGCCATGAAGCGCAAGCTTTATGAGGCTTTCCCAAAGGATTTTGTTGACAACATGAAGTTCATTTGGTGGCAGGTCACTGGGCGAACAAAGGATTATCCTGCTAAGATTGGCCCGGGTCAGATTTTCGTTAGCGGATTTGATGGAGCAATCGTTTCGCTTATCCTTGGCGGTGAAGCAAAGGAATTGGAGAGAAAGCAAGGCGCTCCTTTGACAAGTGAGCAAGCTGTTGAGATTGCTTTGGGCCAAGAGATACTAAGTTATATTAAGGTATAAAGTTAAGGGAACTATTTATTAGTTCCCTTAATTTCGTTTAGCAAAAGTTCCTTATCTTCAAAAACTTTATATGGATATTCAATACCTAAATTACTGTAATATAGAAGTTTAATGTTATTATTAACGCATATTAACTATTTTAATATAAATATTACGTAGTTTTAAACTGTAGTTGACTAAATTATGTTTTATTAACATAAAAATATTCTTTATTATATTTTATTTTTGTATATTTGCGTCATAATGAGAATATTTTTAATTCATAGCAAATATGATGTTTTTTTATAAGAAACATAAGCATAGGCATAAAAATAATAAAGAACGGTGCATTAATATGAGTGGCAATCTAAAGGTTAAAAAACGCTTTGGGTTGACACCAACCGAAATGAACGATTTATTATTTCAAATGATAGATAAGCCAAAAATACCGATAATGGATGTTAAATAATTTAAACAAATTGATATGACACTTTTAGAAGAACTTAATTTTAGAGGACTCATTGCAAGCACGTCAGGTAATTTAACGGAATTACTTAGTAAGCCAACCACTTTTTACGTTGGAACAGACCCAACTGCTGACAGCCTTCATTTAGGTCATTTGCTAGCATTTACAACCGCCAAGCTTTTACAGAAATATGGCCATAAGCCAATTGTTCTGCTAGGCGGGGCCACTGCATTTATTGGCGACCCATCATTTAAATCAGAAGAGCGTAAACTTCTCAGCGCTGAAGTTGTAGAGCACAACATTGAAGGCATTCGTAAGCAGGTATCAAAGCTTCTTGATTTTAATTCAAAAGCGTTGAACGCAGCAATCATGGTTAATAACTACGATTGGATGAAAAACATGTCCTTTATTGATTTTGCTCGTGAAGTTGGAAAATGTATTACGGTAAACTACATGATGGCAAAAGATTCAGTAAAGAAACGCCTAGAACGTGAGGGAAGCGGAATGTCATTTACTGAGTTTACATATCAGCTCATTCAGGGTAATGATTTTGTTGAGCTTTACAAAAAGTATGATTGCAAACTTCAAATAGGAGGAAGCGACCAATATGGCAATGGCACTACAGGCATAGAGCTTATCCACAAGATGCTTAAAAAAGATGACGCTTGTGTTCTTACGTGGCCGTTGGTAACAAAGGCAGACGGAACAAAGTTTGGCAAATCAGAAAAGGGTAACATTTGGTTAGACGCTAACAAAACCACTCCTTATGAGTTCTATCAGTTTTGGCTGAATCAGAGCGATGCTGATTCAGAACGCTTTATAAAGCTGTTTACAATGATAGATGTTGATGAAATCAATGACCTCATTAAACAGCATAAGGAGTCACCAGAGAAACGCCTACTGCAAAATACACTTGCAAAGTATATGACTTGCCTTGTACACTCTGAAGAGGAATATAATAAGGCTGTAAAGGCTTCTGAAATACTGTTTGGCAAGGGAACAATGTCAGATATTCAGTCATTGGATGAAAATACATTCTTGGCAGCAATGAACGGCGTTCCCATCGTAGAGGTCGAAAAGGATAGCTTTAATAAGGGCATTACGGTTATAGACCTTGCAGTAATGCACGATAAAGTGCCCTCAAAGTCAGAAGCTAGAAAGCTCATCAAAAGCAACGGCTTCTCGATAAATAAAGCTAAAGCAACCAATGAAAAGGACGTTGTAACAGAGACTTCCCTTATTAATGACAAGTATCTGCTGCTACAGAAAGGTAAAAAAGAATATTGCCTTATAACAATTTCTTAAAATCAACATTTTAACAATAATTAACGCGAATTATTTGCATAGTTCGCGTTTTTTTATTACCTTTGCACACATGAAAGCTAAATGGCTATATAGATTGGAATCAAAGGACCCAAATAACGGCCTTTGGTATAATAATAAAGGAGAATTCTGTTTCGATACAGGTATAGGCTCTTTGGGCGATGAATGTAAAACAAAAACGCTGCCAATGGAATATGACTGGCGCTATCGACAAGATAATAAAATGTGGCACTCATCATGCTCAAATGAAAAAGACCTGTTACACTGGTACTCAAAAGAAGATGCCAAAGAACTAAAAAGAAAAGGATTCGTTTTCGCAAAATATCTGGCAACAGAATACCATGAATATGATATGGAAACGGTCTTTATAAAAGATACTTGCATAGATAGAGTAGAAATTGATATTGATGAATTTTTTAAATAAATAAAAAAAAAAATGATTATCGGAAGAACAGAGCCTCTTGACTACAAGAGCATTTTTGAAACAATCGTGAATTCCACAGCAGAGTATTTAACAAGCAACGGCATCAAAACTATGATACTTGGGATTTCAGGAGGGCTTGATAGCACCGTCTGTGCGGCCATCTGCTGCAAGGTAAATAAAAAAACAAGGATTCCACTCTACGGAGTAAGCCTGCCTTGCTCAACAAATAAAAAAGATGAGGTTTCATCAGCAACACTAGCCGGAGAGGAATTCTGCAACGTGTTTGTTGAAAATAATGTTCAAGATGTCTTTGAAGTATTGGAAAGAACGTGTGACATGATTTCAACACTGCCAAGCACACCCATATCGCAAGGCAATATCAAAGCCAGACTTAGAATGATTACCCTCTATGACATGGCATCAAAGATGAAAGGACTTGTTATAGACACTGATAATATAACCGAGAACTCGTTGGGCTTCTTCACCGTAAATGGCGATGTAGGCGACCTCAATCCAATTGGCAATCTTTGGAAAACTGAAGTGTATGAACTCGCAAAATATTTATGCAAGGAAGTATATAAGAATTCTCCAGCATTAAAAGCTGCCATTGAAATAACGCCAACTGATGGCAATGGCGTATCAAACTCAGATATTGACCAAATAATGCCGGGATATACATATTACGATGTTGATGCCATTTTAATGCGTTGGGTAACTCTTGATGAAAGAATTAAGGAAGATTACCTTAAAAAAGGCATCAATCAAAAGGGAACGGTGTTTGCAACATTGGTTGAGAAATATGGCGAAGAAAACGTTATGAGGGTTATCAAACGGTGCGAGAACAGCAAATTTAAGCGTTATCCTCACCCAACACCAATAGATGCGTTTAGAGGTGGTATAATTAAAAGCAAAACAATAGAAATTTAACATTTTTTTAAAAAAAGTTGAAAATCATTTTGGTTTTTAACTTTTTTTTTGTATATTTGCAATGTATATAATAATAATTTAATTAAAAAAGATTTAGAATATTATGTTAAACATTAATCAAGTAGTAGAGTTGCGAAATGGCAACTATGGAGTTGTTGCTAGTTTTAACAACAAACCGTTTCAAATTATTTTTAGGGCATACACCAACCCCATAACAAGGTATGATGAAAAAACCCTTAAGCACAAGAACAGTGAATATGACATTGTTAAGATTTATGATGGAACACCAATTGAAGATGTTACCGATGTGTTTAAGTCAAGGTTCTCAGCGGACAAGCTGAAGTGTGTTTGGGAAGCAAACTAAAAATTTAAAAAATGTTTTATTTTTATGGAAGAAATTAAGTATACCCCAAGTGAAATTGATTTGAGGCATATGCAAGAGATAAGGGATTTTCTTAATGAAGAGGAAATCCCTTTTGAAGAATCTACAGAAACATTTGGCCTTATATATGTAAATGATAGAACAACAGAACTTAGATACGTAGATAGCTATTATTTCCCAATAGATAACTCAAAAAGATTCGGAGAAAAATGTAAGGGGGTGGATAAAAACTACTTTTCAATAATTTCTCACGAAAAATTTGATAAAGGAATTAGAGTACTATGGATATTCGATTTTGAGATGGAACAACGGAACCCAGATGATTTCGTTGATAATGAGGGAAATAAATTACCCGGGTTTAGAAGACAGTGGGAAGTAATCAAAAATACTATTAGAACTGCTTGCGGAAGAATACACTATAGATTTTTTGCGAGAGATTGTGAAGTTTGTATAGTTCCAACTTGTGAGTCTAGACCATTTTTAATGACCAATTGCTTTTATGGTTTTAGAGCTGCGACTGTTCAGTTAGGCTTAAGACTTAAAAAAGACAAATATGGTTTCAAAAAAGGGACTCTTTTGTTCTATTTCAGCTTTGGCATGAATTTTTATGGCAATAAAAATAAAGAACAGCCAAAGGTAGAAGTAATTCGTGCGTCTACTAAATTATATTGTCAGGTTATTGGAGGAATTAGCAAATGTGTTAAATATTTTTGTGAAAATTATCCCACAATAATTGTTGCAGGAAAAGAGGTGGCGGTAGACAAAATCGTGTATTATACAGATGCGTCGCACAATGATGGGCGTGGAATGAGAAATTCATCTTCATCATTTGAGTTTGTATCGTGGGATATAAATGGTGGCTTTATGAACATGTTTACCGAAGATGTTGATGAAGATGGCTTAAAGGGTCGCAAATCAGAGATATTTCAACGCAGGCCAATGTTCCATAAACAAATAATGAAGCTTATTTCAGAAGGCAAAATCATAAGTATAGGTAATGCTGGTACCATAGTGCATGAAATGAGCAGAAAAAAGTTCTTGGAAGATAATGGCAATGGACATCAATGAGAGGTTTAAACATTTTATTGAAAGGGCCAAAAAAGTTCACGGAAATAAATATGACTACTCAAAAGTAGAATATGTAAACAGTTATACAAATGTTTGTATTATATGCCCGGAGCATGGAGAATTTTGGCAAAAACCAAATAGGCATGTGTCTTATGGGAGAGGATGCCCAAAATGCGGCAGAAATAAATCTAACGCCGCAAACATAAATCGTTGTGGGTCTCTTTTCGAAGATAAAGCCAGAAGTATTCATGGTAATAGATATGATTACTCCAAAGTAACCTATATTAGGAATAATAAAAACGTTTGTATAATTTGCCCAGAGCATGGAGAGTTTTATCAAACCCCAAATAATCATTTACACGGTCAAGGGTGTCCAAAATGTGCCAACATAAAGAATGGCGATAATAAAAGAAAGAGAGCGGATAGATTTATAGATGAAGTAAAAAAAGTTCATTCAAATAAATACATCTATGATAAAGTAGTATATAATAAGAATTCAGATAAAATCATCATCATTTGTCCAATTCATGGGGAATTTGAGCAAGAAGCGAATTCCCATTTAATGGGGCATGGATGCCCAAAATGTAATTCTAGTCATATTGAAAATGCTATTAGAAAAATACTTTCTGAAAATGCCATTTTATATTATGAGCAAAAAAAATTTGATTGGCTCGGTAAACAAAGTTTAGATTTTTATTTACCGGATTACAATACTGCTATAGAGTGTCAAGGAGAGCAACACTTTAATATAGTGGAGCATTTTGGAGGCGAAAAACATTATAATGTTACAATTCTTCGTGACAAGATTAAAAAGCGTTTATGTGATGAGAATGGAGTTGACTTAATATATTATACGAATGTCATAAATGCTCCCAATGAGTATCTTGGTTTATTATTTATGGATAAGAATGACTTATTAGCTTATATTTTTTCAAAAAAAAGTTGAAGAATAATTTTTTATTTTAAATTTTTTTTGTATATTTGTATTAAGTTAATAAGAGTTAATATGAATATTGAGGATATTAAGGAACTTATAAGGTCTAATAATAGTAATAATTGTATATTATCTTTATCTGATTTAGTTAAATTAAAAAAGGCTGTTAATATTGAATTAAATATTGACAGGGATAATGGAAATTATTTTTATCAGATTGATTTAAATGATTTTATTGATAAAGATTTTGATATTAATATTTTAAAAGAGAACAAATGGGTATTATCGCCTGATGAAACAAAAATTTTTTTATTTATATAAATTTTATACGTTATGATTAAATGTAATTTTATTGGTCGCCTGGGTGCGGATATGGAAAAGTTTGAGGGTACTTATGGAACATTTTTTAAATGCCGGGTAGCCACGGATGATTATGATTCCAAGGCAAAAGAGAGAACAACCACTTGGGTAAATGTAAGAATTGACCCATATAGATTGGGAAATATGGCCCCCACCAAGGGAAGTCTTGTGCAGATTACTGGTACTTTAAGGGCATCTGTTTTCCACAGTGAGAAAACAAATGATTATCTACCAACAATTGACGTGGTGGCTGACAGCATTAATTTTGTCAATGCCGGCCGTTCAAGTGGGGCAAGTGAAACCTCAAAAACTGATGAGATGACTACTGGTTCTTTTGAATCTCCAAAGGTTGAGGCTCCGTTTCCTCCAGTTGTAGATAGTTCCGTTTCAAATGATGATGATTTGCCATTTTAATTGTTAAAAATTGTTCGTTTAACTTTTTTTAACGGAAAAAATGATTTTATTATAATATTTTTTTTGTATCTTTGCAGAAAATATGAAATAAAATCATAATAAATTATGGCAACAAAGAAAAAAAACAGCGCACCCATTGTAGAGGTTACAGTAACTAATTCTGATGCTGAAAAGCCCAAGAGGGCAAGGAAAAAGGCCACGATTACACGTTCAACGAATGAAGTGTTAAATGAAATTAACATGCCTTCTGAGCGTAAAGACGTAGCTTCTACAACGGCTGTTGCTAAAATCACAGATAGTATTAAATCAGTTAAAAGTAGCAGCGCCTTAAAGAGAATAGATGACAATGGTAATCTAAATCTTAAAGGTTTAACTGAAAAAGAGATTAGTGAATATCGTGCAATAGGAAGTAAATTAGATGTACATGATAAAATGTCCATTTCCAATTATGGGTCAGAATTAAGTGTACAGCTTAATAGAAGCACCAAAGAGCTAATGTCTTTGGGAAGGAGTACCGGACTTGGCACTGAAACCGAGCAAATAATGCGCGACATTAATGCTAAGTTAATGTCAATGGATTTGGATGATATTAAAAAGCCAAATCCTATTGTTAGGTTTATACGTAAAATACCTCTTCTTAATAGGGTTATGTTCTCCGTTAAGAAATTCCTTTCCAAGTATGACGATTTGGAGAAAGAGGTGGAGAATATGCAAGAGAAGTTGCAGGTCGCTCAAGCCGTTGCTTTGCGAGATAACACTGAATTGGAAAAACGCTTCCAAGACACAGTATCTTATGTTGACTTGCTTGAAAAGCTTATAATTGCAGCAAAGATAAAGTCAGAAGAATACAATAAGGCCATAGAGGTCATGGAAGCTGAACCAGAGAAATATTCAGCAATTGCAATACATGACGTAAAAAACTTCAAGCATGAATTGGACAAACGTATTAGCAATATGCTTACATGGCATTTGTCGTTTAATCAGTCTTTGTTCCGGATACGAGACATTCAAGACGCTAATATAGCTCATAGCAATGCCATTTCTGAGACAATTGATAACATGATGCCTCAACTTCGTGACCAGCTGGACCAAGCCATTGTTTTATATAATCTTGAGCAAGGTGTTAAGGCACATGAAACAATAATAAATGGTTTCAATGAAATATTGAAGCATAATGCTGATGCTTCTCACGATATGAAAGTTAGGGTTACTGAATTGACAGAGAAGACAGCCATTAGCCTTGATACGTTGAAACATAATCAGGAGAAGATTATTGAAACTCAGAAAGATGTGTTAAGGATTATGGATGAAGCCGCCAAGCGCCGCATTAATGACGAGCGTGAAATGGCCAAGATGGAAACTGAACTTGACTGCATGCTTTCTGGAGTAGATATGAATAAAAACCTTGAAACAGTTGCAGCTATAGAGGCTAAATATACTGTAGATAATGGTCCTCAATAATTTTTTAAATAGGGATATATAATATGCCCAAAAAATGGTACTCAACTATGACTAAAATTACCCCACTGAATCTACCTCTACCACAGCCATATTTTAAAAAAAAGTGGGTCACTTTATCTAAGGATAATTTGTCATTAATGACTCTTTTTGATGCTGATTTGGAAATGCTGTCAGATGTCAAAATAAATGATAATAGTCGAAATTATTTTCGTGTTGGAGAAGTATATTCGATAGGAAGTGAAAGCGTAGAAGGGGTCGAATTTGAAAAATCATATTTTATTGTTTGCGGTGTAGTTGATGAATATAAAGGATGCAAAATAAATTCTCTTATATTAAGAGAAGTTACAATAGACGAAGAAGGAAAAATTAGTGACTGTGTTAATCACTGTGGGAGAAAAAAGTTTTCAATACCACCATCAATGTGTAAACAGTTTGGCATTAAATATATGCCCGGATTTGAGCTATGGCCAATGAATAGTGGATTTAAACATGTTGATTTAAACAAGTTGAACATTAAAGATATAAATTATGCCAACATGTCAACATATCCCACCTCAAAAATTGATGGCACAATAAGAAAAATATTATTGGAGCTTCATGGATTCTCTTCTTATAATGCCTCTCATATAATAACACCAACTGGAGCAATGATTCCAACAGATGATTTTATATCATCCCTTACAATATTCGCCAGACAAAATATTTCCACAGATAATGGTTGCGCTGGTTTTAGAATTGGAGACAAATTTCCATTTAAAATTGTAAGTAGAAAAAAAGGCGACGAATGGAGTTCTATCTGTGATGAAAAGCATAACATATATGTTAAGGTCTATTTGAGCCAAAAATCTCTTAACGCCGCAACTTCAGATGGAAAAATAGGCATAGCTCAGACTGCACTAGAAGGAAAGGACATTGACGATATTATTGGCGTTAAATGGGACGAATCCTCAGATGAGAATAACATTAATCAGCAAGGCACATTTAATAATACAACTGCTGAATTTGATAAAATATTTAACGGCGTAAATGTCGAAATTGATAAAGTTATAAAAGCCTTAAATAGACATTTTGGACCATTCTCTCCATTGCAAATTTAACTACAATATAATAAAACAAATGAAAGAAGAAATAATACTAAATAACCAACCAAAAGACATTGACGGCTTTAGGGTCGTTCAAGAGGGCGAGGAAATATTTAAAGCACTCCAAAACGGCGAAACTGTTATGCATTGGGAAAGCGGTAATTCGATGTTCCCGATTCTTAAAAACAGAGAGTATTGTAAAATTATTCCGGCAAATAAAGATGAAATAAGGCCTGGTATGCCAGTGTTTTGCAAGTTTTTATATAGAACTGAAGAAGGCTTCACAGCTAGCTTATATATGGTTCATCGTTGTACGGAAATATATAATCGTGACGGAGAACTATATTTCAAAATAGAGGGTACTAATGGAACATTATTTGGCTGGACACCGGATGTGTATGGCATAGCTGAAAGCACAAATATTTTCCAAGGTATGGAGTAGTTATGGTATGTCGCCATCTTCTAACAGGACAGGAATACGGATTTTCATTCCGTCAATCTGAGTTCGAGTCTCAGTGGCGATACAATAGACTTTATCGTTAAAAAAGCGGTTCAAAAATTATAGTAAGTACTATTTATATTATATAGAAATAATTTTTATATATGTATAAATTATTATTATTATTATGAAAAAAGTAGAATCGTATGATAATTTTTTTAGCTATGAAGAAAAAAAACAAATAATAAAAGATTATGTCGAAAACAGTTTGTGAAGAAGACATAAATGATTTCTTATTAAATGGCTGGGAACGCGGTAGCATATTAAAGAAATGAGCAATAAAATAACAAGCATTGATTGGCCTTCTTTGAAATCTGGTTCAATGATTAATATGAAGGATTTTCCAAGGATAAAGCTGCTTAAATTGGATAACAGAAAGGCAGTTTTTTATAGCCTTGAAGGTGATGCGAAAACTGTTGATATTAAAATTTATGAGTCATATGAACGTGGATATTACTATTATTTTAGTACCGGTCCAAATGATTGGCATCCATTATCAAGCAGACTTTGGAATGCTGAATATGTGCCACCACGTTCGTAAATAATATTAAATTATGGATGGGAAATTTATAGATAAGCTTTGCAATGATAGCTTAGAATATTTATATCTTGTTGATAGCTTAGAATATTTATATCTTGTTTCGTTGATAAGTTCGGATAACATATTAACAAAAGAAGATGCTGAGAAATCATTAAAGATAATAAATGAAACGTTTAATGCCATTGATGAATCTACCGTTTCGGAAGATAAAAAACAAGAAATGCGAGATTATCTTAACAAAGGTATTGATATAATTAAGCAAGATATTGAATATTTTGAAAAAGAAAACAAACAAGTTATTTAACAATATTTAACATATATTATTTCACTATTAAAATATTTTTTTGTATATTTGCAAAGATATTAGCAAGGAAGCTAACAGCAAAGTTGTTAAAAAATGTTCCAAACCGGAGGTCATTGGTTCGAATCCAATCTCCCTGACACCAAGCAAGGTAACATAAAAAATGTACCAAGCAGAATGAAAAAGATATTAATAAGTGAAAAACAAGAAAAATTTTTGAAAGAGCAAAGAGGCTTGCTTTTCGAATATTATATTCAAGCATCAAATCCCAAAAAAGACTTTAAAATCTTAGGAGATTTACAAGTATGGGTATACGGCGATGATAGAAATAATTTTACACCGCACTGCCACGTAATGACAATTGATAAAGAAACAGAATTTGAAGTTTCATTAATTGATTGGTCAGTTTTAAACGTTAAAAGCGGCACACCCACACGTTCCATGCAAAAGTGCTTTTTTGATTGGCTTAATTCAAAAAGTAGCAGAGGAATTGATGCAACAAATAAAAAAATATTATATGTGTCTTGGGACTCAACAAACCAAAATAATGATTTGCAAGACTTTTGTAAGAAACATAAAATAACCACAACAGATGATGAATTGGCGGAACATATAAAATAATATAAATGTATTTAAAATTTCTGGGTGTCGCCTAACGGTATGGCGCTTCATTTGGGATGAAGAACTAAAGGGATTTCGACTATCTCCACCCAGACAATTATATTACTTAATAAGGCATAAAAAGTTTTGGAATTTGGATAATTTTTTGAAAGTTCGAGATATTTTTATTAAAACAATATAGATATGACTGAACTTCAGAAAAAAATTTTAGAACTAAGAGAAAAAGGGTTAAGTACAAATAAAATAGCAGCTGAAATTGGCGTTAGTAATTGGTCGGTAAAATATGTGCTTTCTCCAAAATTTGCTGAGAGGCAGAAAACTATTGAAGCAAGAAAAAAAGCAGAAGATGAATTTGAAAAATTAGTGATAAAGTATTTGCCAGAATCCAATTCTCTAAACAATTTATGCGCTAAACTTGGCCTTAAGGGTGTTGATGGGTATTACAAAAAAATAAACAGGATAATAGAAGAAAACAACCTTTCTACTGAACACTTCGGAACAATAAAAATTGAAAAACAGACAAGAAATTTTACTGCCATGCCTGATGAAGAATTCTTTGTAAAAGAGAGTAATCGTTGCGGCGGTGGTATAATAAAGAGGCTTATAGCTGGCAAATACAAAGAATATAAATGCGAAATTTGTGGTGTTAATGAATGGAATGGAAAGTCATTAAGATTGCAAGTACACCATATAAATGGAGACCATTCTGATAATAGACTTGAAAATTTACAGCTATTATGCCCTAATTGCCATACACAGACTGATACATATGCGAGGCAGAATAAAAATGTTTCAAAAAATCAGTTTAATATAACAAAAAGAGTAAAAGAGATATTGGATAACGAAAAAACATCATTTATTGAAAAGCCAACCGAACGCAATATAAAATATGTACAAGATAAAGAAATTAAGTATTGCCAAGTATGCGGAAAAGAAATAATTGGCGATGGCGAAAAATATTGCTCTCACGAGTGTTCAGAAAAAGCAAGAAGAAAGTTTGAAGCAACCCCTGAACAGCTAATAGAAGATTTTAAATTAATCAAATCATATAGTGGAGTTGGAAGGAAATATGGCGTGAGCGATAACGCAATTAAAAAACGTTGTATAAAATTTGGTATTGAAGATAAAATAAGGAAATATATAACCCCCAGATAGAGATAATGGATGATTCAGTAAGTTGGAATGCAGCGAAGCACTTGGAGGAACAAAGGAGAGACCACTTTGCACGCTTATGCGTGAAGCGGCTAATCGGCAACATCTGTTCGATTTCGACACCATCCACAGTCATCTAGGAGTCTAACAGCATGAATGATTTGATTGGGTAGCTTAAAAAGGTTAGAGCCTTGGATTTTACCAAGAGATTTAGGTTCGAGTCCTATCCTAACCATTGAAAATGACTCCTTTTATTAAAAAAATATATTAATTAAAAAAACAAATATTAATATGGCACACGTTTATGAAAAAATGACAAATGGCACAATTGACTTGCCAATGTATACGTTGTCATTTCTTAATGTGATTCTAAATAAACTCGAAACTTACGGGTTTATTAATGAGGGCAAATCTAATGTGGTTCCCCCGGATACAATAATTCTGCCAATTAAAAGCAAGAGTTATCCTTATTGTTTCGATGGGATATGCCTTATCGAAAAAACAATAAAAAGGCGTGGCTTTGATTGCAGAATGAGCAGGTTTAAAATCGTTAAGGTAACAAACGATGATGGGAAAGAACAAACGGCTTATTCCTATGAATATACAATTAGCAAAAGTAAAAAAAAATAAAATAAATAATTACTTTTAAAAAAGTTTTGATTAATTAAAAAATTTAAAAAAAATGAAGAAACTATTGTTTATGTTTGCCCTAATGATTGGGGCAGTGAGTGCAAACGCACAGATTGCAACACAGAACAGCAACGCTCTTGATAACATTAGCGCTGGTATTACAGTTGGAGCATCAACTCCTCTTGATTTTAACAGCATATTTCCCCTTAACACAAACGTTGGCGTAAAATTTGAAAAGGACTTCACCACCATGTTTGGCGTGCAACTTGAGGGCTTGGCCATTCTCAATGACAACCACTTTAGCAATGTGAAGACACTAGTTAAGGCCACCAACGTTGGTGTAAATGGCATATTTAACCTCACCAATATTTTTAAGGGTTATACTGGAGCGCCCCGGTTCTTTGAGGTTAGCACTGTAACAGGTATCGGTTGGCTTCATACGTGGACAACAAGCCATAACTTCCTTACAGCAAAGACTGGTCTTGATTTGGCATTTAACTTGGGCAAGAGCAAGGCAAACTCAATTGTTGTAACACCTGCTATTTATTGGAATCTTAATAAGCTTGGCGACGTTAAGTTCAATAAACACATGTCACAGTTGGCCGTTAACGTGTCGTTCATTCACCACTTTAAGAATAGCAATGGCACACACCACTTTAAGACATGGGACGTTGGCGCAATGCAGAATGAGATTGCGGGACTGCAAGCAGCACTTGACGAATGCAGGACACATCAGCACTCTGATACCATTGTTAAGGTTGAGAAAGTTAAGGAGAAGACCATTATTGTTAAGAATGGCGCAACACAGTGGATAGTAGCATTCGAACAGGGCAGTGATGTTCTTACAGACGAGGCCAAGTTTATCCTCAATCAGATTGGACAGAATATCGTGGTAGATGTTGTAGCCACAGCTTCTCCCGATGGTCCTGAAGCCTTTAATCAGACTCTTTCAGAGAAACGCGCCAAGAAGGTTGCAGACTTCCTTACAGATAATGGCGTTAAGGTAAATAGCGCAGTGGGTAAGGGAGAGGATGAGACAAGTGGTAGAACAGCCGTTGTAACACCCACAACTCGATAAAAGCGTAAATTGGTATGGGAACAGCCATATAAATGCTCCCATTTGCGGCATTGGTGTAGCAGGAGGCGCACGCCAGATTTCCAATCTGGAGGCTTGCACGGATTCGATTTCCGTATGCCGCTCTAAAAAAAAGTTATTCTTGCTTTAGTTGTAATAATAATTTGTGATTAATTTAAAAGTGAAAAAGGGGCTATAGTAGCAAGCCTCCAAACCAAAGCCCCTGAGCCTCGTAAATGCCTCGACAGCCTTATGCAAAGAGGGAGGCGACAGTCCATTGGATAATTCCATAGGAGCGTTGTTAGGGAGACTTTTGATTGCACCAATTAACTTTGGTGCAATTTTTTTATTTTCTATATTTCTTTATTTTAACTTTTTTTTGTATATTTGTAGAAAAAGAATATGAAAAAATATGCAGAAAAATGTTGGCTGTGCGGAAAGGAATTAATATGTTCCGGCAACCTTATGATAAGCGATTTGGAAGGCATTGACATGAAAGAAGATGACGATGCAATGATAACCGATTATGTATGCCCAAATTGTGGAACGGAATACTCAATCACCGAACCATCAGAAAATATTAAAAAACATTATCCATATTGGAAAGAAAATAATTAATAAAATAAAAAAAAATATATATGAGATTTACAGATTGCTATAAGATTCTGGAAAACGGCGGATTCGTTACCAGGAAAATATGGAAAGATACATTCCTTTGGATGAAGCAAAAAGCTGACGTTAAATCAGAATGGTGCAACGACCAAATCCTTAAAATGATTGCCGATGCAAATGGTGGCACAGTTAAAGCCGAACAAACGATTTGCATATATAACGCAAATGAACGCAAGGTTATCACCGGATGGACACCACAGCAAAACGATATGGCGGCAGATGATTGGAAGGAAGTATATATAAAGGTTTCAAATGGAAACATGGAAATCAAAATGCATAAGGATGAAAATAAGGAACAATATGCCGGAGATTTATTTGATGGCGTTGATGTTTTTAGAAAACCTTAAAAGGTGGTTTTTGCCATCTTTTTTCTTTTAACTTTTTTTAACTCAAAATATTTGTTTGTTTCATTTTTTTTATATACCTTTGCAGCAAATAAGTGAAGCATGGAATTTTTAGTAGGTAGGACTAATTTGGCATGTACGATATTCGTGCCTTTTGATTGCGATAATAACTGCCCATTCTGCACGTCTAAGGACATGTATAGGAATGGTATTAAGTTAGATGCAGATGCCATTGTAGACGTTATAAAGCGCCTTAACAGCAATTACGACATTAGGGAGTATGTGCTGACAGGAGGTGAGCCATTTGCCAATCTGAGTGTAACTAAGAGGCTTATTAATGAAATGGATAAGAAGTGCTATATTAACACTACTTTACCAATGGTTGATAACATCGAAGAGGTTATTGATTATATCAATAATGAAAAAAAGATTAGAGGCATTAACATATCAAGGCATATTGGCTTTAACTTTAGCGGAGTGGCCAATTTAGCCCTTATTGACAAAATACAAAAACCAGTAAGGATTAACACTGTTATTAACAAGAATTTTTCCTTTGATAAATTTAAGGAATTTGTCAAGGAATGGGGCAGTGACTTACGCCTTATTAACTTACGTGCTGATTATACGAAGTTGGACACCACTACGCTGAAAAGCCGTGACTGGGTTGAAGAGAAGTTAGCAGAGGAATACACATATGGTGGAGCAGGAGGATGCCTGGTTTGTCAGTCATCACTATTTGAAGCTGATAACTGCAACATACAGTATCATAGAGGTCTAATGTTTTCGTCTGTAAACATTGGTAATAAAACATATATTAATGATGTTATAGTAACGTCAGACGGAAGTGTTTATAAGGATTGGGATATGAAAAACGATGATGAATTTAATCATTGGATTTTCAAAGACCCAGACATTGAAAGCACTGAAATTGTGATGGATATTGATTGGCTTGATAATGGCGCTATTGAGCAATTTTATTACCAAAACACAAACACTGACAAAATTTCTATCACAAAGGACAGAAACAAATCAACAAAGATTAACAACCAGAGTCAGTTAGACGAGACAATTAAATGCCTTAAGAAACAATTGAGAAATAGTATCAAACAAATTTATACAGTATAATATGGCTAGAATGATTCAGATTGATGCAGACGATATTGGTGGGCTGTCTGCTGCGTTAACAAATGCTTTAATGAGAAAAGGCGTTGTTTTTAATCTCAATAACCCAATTCGAGATTATGACTATCCAGAGGAAGAGGAAGAAATACCAGATGTTGAGCCATACTTTGGCATAATGCCAAATGCGCCTAGAAAAAGCCATTTCGATTCAATGGATAACGATGATTGGCTGTTTCAAGAGCCAGGAGGCATAAGGTATAGTTCAGGAGGCTGCGGAGGTGGTTACTGCGGTGGCGGCGACCGTAGAAGTTTTGGCCGTTGCGGTGGAGGCGGCTGCTAAAATAAGTATCAACAATGGTATTATTAGTATTTACTTTTAATGCCATTGTTTTATTTTTTATAAAATAAGCGCCCGTGGTGGAATTTGGCAGACACGCATTTTTGAGGTGAATGTTCGAAATACAAGTAGAATGCAGGTTCAAGTCCTGTCGGGCGCACAATAAAAAATTTTATAAAGAATATGTCAGAATTTAAAACAATTGATGAAGATGGCGTTCTTTTAAGAAGAACGTGGGCAATGCCAAATAAAAATACATTTTCAATAAAACCATTTAAAGAATTAATAGAAAAATATAAGGTAAAATTGCCAGAAGGGGCAATTATATTGGACCCATTTGCAAACACCAGCAAAGAGGGGACAATCACAAATGACATCGACGAAAGCTGCGATACTACATATCACATGCCCGCGAACGAATTTTTGCAGATGTTTGATGATAACTCCATTGACATGATACTGTTTGACCCTCCATACAGTCCAAATCAGGTGAAGCAGTGTTATACTGAATTAAACAGGACTGTAACTTGGCAGGACACGTCGGCTTCATTTTGGAGCAATTTGAAAAAGGAGATTGGCAGAATTTTGAAGCCAAACGCGATTTGTATTACATTTGGTTGGAACTCATCTGGTATTGGCAAGAAGTATGGCTGCAAGATTAAGGAGATATTGCTTTGTTGTCATGGTGGCGGGCATAATGATACAATTGCTGTGGTGGATGAAAAAGTTGACGGAGAGTGAGCTAGTAGAGCAATTTAAGAAGGTTCATGGAGATACTTATGGTTATGATGATTTACAGTATATTAACAAGTTGTCAAAGGTTAAAATATATTGCAAAAAGCATGGATATTTTGAACAGCTACCATCCAATCATTTAAAAGGATGTGGATGCCCTCAATGCGGAAAGGAGAAAAAAATTGCTGATTATGATGCAATAAAAAAGCGAATGGAGGAAATACATCATCACAAATATGAATATGATGACAGCACATATAAAGGAACGCATTCGCAAATGAGAATGAGTTGTCCGGTGCATGGAGAGTTTTGGAGAAAGCCCAATACTGTGCTAACGGAAAAGAGAGGTTGCCCTAAATGCAATGGCGGTATTGCATTAACCACAGAGGAATTTGTAGAAAAAGCCAAATCAATTCATGGCGATAAATATGATTATTCAAAGGTTATTTATAAAAACGCATCAACTCCTGTTGAAATAATTTGCAAGCATCATGGCTCATTTTTTCAAAAGCCAGCATGTCATTTAAACGGCCACGGCTGTCAAAAGTGCGGCGGTTCTTTGCCATTAAATACTGAAGCATTCATTGAGCGTTCAATTGATATTCATGGCAGCAAATATGATTATTCTAAAACAAATTACTTTAACAACTCTACTAAAGTTTGCATAATATGCCCGGAGCATGGAGAGTTTTGGCAGCGGCCCATTCATCATTTAAATGGCGTTGGTTGTCCTTTATGTAATGAAAGCCATCTTGAAAGGAACGTGGCTTTAATATTGCCTAAATTTGGTATAGAATACATACGTAGCAAGCATTTTAATTGGTTAGGGAGGCAGCATTTAGATTTTTATCTATCAGAATACAATTTGGCGATAGAATGTCAAGGTAAGCAACATTTTGAGCCATCCACTTTTGGAGGTATAACAATTGAGGAGGCCAAAACTAATTTTGAACGCCTTAAAGAATTAGACAAACGTAAATTTAAATTATGCCAAGAAAATAATATATTGTTGGAGTTTATCAATTACGATGAAAAAGTTGAAGATAAATTAAAAGAAATTTTAGATAAGCATAAAAAACAATAGTCCTTTATATATTTATAATAAAAAAAAGTAACGATATTATGAATTTCAATGAAAAGCGTTTTAATCAGATAATAAAGGAATCAATAGATAATTTTATAAATGAGTTGGAGCAGATTGCCGTTGGAGGTTCTGAGGATTGGAAGCCTTATGATGATGGTTATGAGGGCAAGATGCGAAGGATGAATGTGAAAAGCATAAACCGGGCATATGATGCTGAGATGGACAGGCGGTTAAACATGCCAAAAAAGGAATATGCTCAGGTGAATCCTCCCACTTATAATGAATGGAAGAATAAATATGGGCATATGTCTTATTCTCAATATGTCGAAAAAAAGAAAAATGGTGAGATATAAAAGATGAAGGTGTATATAACCGAAAGGCAGATATTATTTTTAAAGGAGAATGCTTTGTATTTTATACAACGCAATGGCAAGTTATATCCCATGGGAAGTGCTAGGAAGCTTATTGGCAAGGATTCCATTACGTGGGATGAATTTGATTATGGCATATCTCAAAAGTTAATTAAGATGGGATATAAAATTGGAATAACTGAGGCCAAGACTCCGTGGCGTGTTAAAATGTGGAATGATGCTGGTTTTTTCAGTGATAGTGAGAAAGAGCTTTTTTATACATATCCTCAATATTTCATTGATTTTATAATTGTCAAGAACATTGAAGAATTGGGCGATAGGGTTGATATGGGTTATGTAATAAGCATGTCATCAAAGATAAAAAATAGATATGACCGACCGGAGTTGGAGAATGAAAAAAATGCATTTAAAAAGGAGTTGGCTGATTGGTTAATGAACCATGAAGTTTATAGAATATATTTGCATAGATTTGTTCAGGATTACATATTGCCCATGATGGATAAGCAGAATTATATTGATAAGTTGAAGCGTCATGAAAAACCGGATTATGAGGACCATATAAGGTTTAGTAACACAAATTTATCAAAGCCAAATATTAACATATTTAACAACTATGAGTATAAAGATGTTTTAAAAGCTTAAAAAATTGTTAAATTATTTCTTTTTCTCAATTTTTTTATGTATATTTGCCAAGTAAATAATAATATTTTTTTAACATAAGTCATAAAAATGGTAGCATTAATAATTATTATAGCTTTTTTTGCTATTGTATCTTTAATTGTGATATATGAGGCAAGACATGCAATAACGGTTGACCCAAAACTGCCATTTTTGCATGGGGATTATGACCCACAGAAAGACCCAACGTTAAAATAGTATATTATATAATATGCTCCCATAGCTCAGTAGATAGAGCGACTGCCCTCTAAGCAGTTGGTCGTAGGTGCAATTCCTACTGGGAGTACAAAAAAATTATGTACGTTTTTTCGTAATTTTTTATAAGTTCGTAATATTTATTAATAAATGTACGAAAAGTATACTTGAAATGAATTTCGGTGAATTCAGATGTATGATTGAATATAAAGCATCTTGGTACAACAGACGGATAGTATTTGTTGATAGATTTTACCCAAGTTCAAAGACTTGTCACAATTGTGGTTATGTCAACAAGCAATTGACATTGAACGACAGAGAGTGGACGTGTCCTCACTGTGGAGAAGTAATTAATCGTGACTATAATACCGCATTGAACATTTTGGATGAGGGATTAAGAATAATAGGGTGCAGTACACCCGAATCTAAGCTTGTGGAGAACCCAACTGTGGATGACCCAACTGGAAACAGTTCGCTAAAAAGTAGTGGCTCTGTGAAGCAAGAAGTTAATAAAGTACGAAGTTCAACTTTGTGCAAGTTTTAACATACTGTTGTTCATGATGAGTCATCATGAATTATTGGAATATTATGTCAGACTTGGCTTTATAGGTAGCAATGGCGACTTGGAAGTATATATTATGACTGATGACCTTGGTTACATACCTCATTTTCACATTAGGGATAGAACAACAAGAGGTAAATATTTCAATACTTGCATAGAGCTGTCTACGAATAGGTATTTTATGCATGGTTCTCATAAAAGCAAGCTTAATGCAAAGCAAATGGAAGAGTTGGCTGAGTTTATAGAATCTCCATGTAAAACAGGTAAATACAAAAGCAATTATGAGTTAGCTGTTGATATGTGGAATCTAAATAACTCAAATGTTAATATAGAGTTTAATGGTAGCATCCCTAACTATAGAATAATAGAATAATAGAAGAAAATTAAAATATTGTATCTAAATGCCCCGTTGCGTTTAGCTGCATGTACAAGGGAACAAACAGCAATTTAATTTTACTTACACTAGCATTAATAAAACTTCTGATGAAGTAAGTGAAGCGTTAATTTGTTTAATCAAGCGTGAGGCACTTACTATTTTGTCAAATGTGGCGAATAATAGTACCCATTTTTGGCGCAGTCATTTTCCAAGACTTTAAATGGATGTTCCCTGTTTTTAATGCAAATGTTAACTATCAAAATATGGTATTATGATAATTGAAATAAACAAAGAATATAAGATAGACGTTAAAGAAGATTATCTTACCGTTAACGATAAAAGATTGTACAACACCAATACCAAACAATTTGAAGGCATTGATGGAGATATAATACATTTTGAAATCACCAAAAACGGTTCCAAGTATATTGTTTCTGGAATGGTGGAAGGATATACGTGTGGAGGAAACATTAAATTAAGAGGTTCTGAAAAAGAATATTCCAATGCAGAAAATATAAGGATAGATAAAATTTCATCAATAACTGATTATATTGAAAAAACGTGCATAATAGCTGAGCCGGTGATAATCTAAAAAAAATAAAATATTTTTTCAAAAAAAAAGATATTTTTAAAAAGTAGATAATAATTATAATTAAATAAAATTCTCAAAAATCATGAAAAATACTAGTAAACATAATACAAATATTAAATCATCAGCATTTTTTAATGTTGATATTAATAACTTTGTAATTACACCTTGACTGCTAGCTGTTTTTAAAAGAATTGGAATTTTTTTGCACTTACTTCACTATAAACACCAAGCTGTTGAGGAACTTATAAAAAAGTTTTCAGCAGCTTTTTTAATTGGAAAATATTATGGTAGAAAAAAAACAGGCAAAAAAAGCTAAAAAATTTTTGCGCTTCTTAAAAGAAAACAATGTTTATCATTCTTTCTTTGATAACTTTAGAAAACAATCTGAATGGAGAAGTAAATGGCTTAATAATACATTAAAAAACTATAATTTAAAATATTATAAAACTTTTGACGCATATTTAAGTCTCATTAATACAAACGACCTTTTTCGATTTGCGTTTGACTGGAGTATAACCGATAGTGGCCATATGTTTTGGAGAGTTTTGAACGATAAATGGATGATGAAACTTTATGAAGAAAGTAAATTAACATTTTTTAATATATAATATTTTGTCATTTAAAATAATTTTTGTATATTTGCATAAGAAAAAATGACATTGGCCTATGGCGAAACGGTTATCACAAAAGTCTGTTAAACTTTATTTCTCAGTTCGAGTCTGAGTGGACCAGCATAAATAATAAAGGTAAAATGACAATAAAATTAACGCGAAGCAACTTACAAGATATTGTAAGAGAATGTGTATATATAAATAGGATAACTGATTTAAATTATGTTAAGAGCAGTTAAGATAAGATTATATCCAAACAAAGAACAAGCAATGCTGCATTGAATATATTGGATGAGGGATTAAGAATAATAGGGTGCAGTACACCCGAATCTAAGCTTGTGGAGAGCCCAACTATGGATGGCCCAACTGGAAACAGTTTGCTAAAAAGTAGTGGTTCTGTGAAGCAAGAAGCTAATAAAGCACGAAGTTCAACTTTGTGTAAGTTTTAACATACTGTATGGGCACGAAAGTCCCATGTAGAATCTCCCTAAAACGGTGGAAGTCCTTTTAATGGAGTTAGTCATTAAACCTACGAGTGGTAGCCTAAAGAACGACACGGATTTATCTGTGCTACCTTGAGGCGAACTAACACAACAC
>Ga0247611_10002043_pt1 | contig 34127 bp, 34 predicted proteins | sample 177DNAGHGhighgp2_FD_192422 | JGI IMG/M metagenome (GOLD analysis project Ga0247611, IMG submission 192422) | Sheep rumen microbial communities from Palmerston North, Manawatu-Wanganui, New Zealand - 1770 DNA GHGhigh gp2 | ecosystem: Host-associated > Mammals > Digestive system > Stomach > Rumen... | reverse complement strand
CTTATCAACAATCTATTAACAACTTTCTTCAAAAAATTTTAAAAAACTATTGCCAAAGTTTGAGAAAATTATTACCTTTACATCGTAAAACAAAAAACAACCCCAACAAGGAAGGTAAATATGAAGAATACTAATAAGAATCAACTTATCAATGAACTTGCCAATCTTTATCACGAAATTGATTATAATGACAATATTGAATTTATGATTCCGCCATCCAAGGATTGCTGGCCTAAGACTATCAAGGAACTTCGTGAAGAAATTAAACTTTGCAAGGATATTCTTAGTGGAAAGATTACAAAGTATAATAAGGAAGTTAAGAAAGAACACGAATTTGATTATCGTAAGATTCTTGGATTTTGTAAGTAATTTATCGTTAAACAAGGGTGCCTGCAAGTCTAATCCAAGTGGTTGCTCCTGAAAATTCTCCATTATCCACTTGTCTGAAAGGTTAGACCACCCACAAATTTATCGTATCACACAATCATAATCACCAAATCGCCCCCTATAAAACGGGGGTATTTTTGTATTTGCCCTATTTGCTACCCTATTTGCCCTATTTGAACCCTATTTGAAAAATCCAAATAGGGGAGCTGGAAGCCTTATGGCAGTAAGGCTAGATTCAATTTGCACTATTTGACATATTTACTTTTCTTATAGAATAGGAAGGTCTAAAAGAGTAGTAATATATTACTTAGAATAGTAATAAAGGAATATGACTTGCACTTCAAATAGGTTAATGGTGCAATTGTGCCAAAAATGGCGAAAACGGGCTAAAAACGCCAATTTTGCTACCCTATTTGACCAATTCTTAATAGGTTTCAAATGGTGCAATTTGTATTCTTAATAGGGCAATTCGCTATGACAATCATTTTACAAAACCATGACACAAACATGACAAAACTTTGTAGATTCCATTATACATACTATGTAAGCGAGAGTTAAGAAAAGTTTACCAAAGAACTTATTGTAAAAGTTTTTGAACACAAGGAAAACAAGTTCTATCTTTGTTTACAAGATGATTGGATGGGTGCTATCTTCCTACTAGCTCCGACAAAGTTTTTATTTCTTCATAATAGGAAAAGTGAAGGTTTGTTGGGTTGTAGGAAGGCTCAACAAACCTTTTTCTATTATGAGGAAAAAAATTATGAAATTTGTAAAACCTAAAGGCAGTTGTGAAACCACAGGCCGAGCACAATATAACACACAATACGAATGTGAACAAGCTATGAAGAATATGAAGGTTAATCCTGATTATGTTGCATGGCATTGTCCAGATTGTGGTTATTGGCATTTTGGAAAACCAAGAAATGTTGTTCAAGTTGAACCAAAAGCAAATGTAAATGATTTCTACGATGATATGCAAGAACTTTTCAAAGACCCCGTTGAAGAAGCAAAAGAATTGTTGGAATCAAAAGGGTACAAAGTAATCAAGAAAGATGCTTACGATACTTTGTTAGAAAATCAAGATAAGTACATTGAAATTGTTAAAATTGTTGGAGGTGAAAACTAATGAACTACAATGAATATCTAAAGGGAAAGAACATTACATTTCAAACAAGTGCAAAGAATTTGAAGAAAGCACTTGAAGAATACAAGAAAGATTCTAGTTCGTTTGTGAAGACATTCAAGAACTTGAAGTGTAAAGAAAATGACACTAATCTTGACCCAACCGAATTTCTTCAAAGGGTAATAGATTGGAAAGATTCTATTCAAGAACTTGACAAAGATGTTCATAACACTTATGATGTAATCGTTAAGATGATAGAAAGTGTTATTGAAACAAAGGACACAAATAAACAAATTGTCAAGCAATCCAAGATTAACGAATCTTTGAATGTTCCTGACTATATCAAGTCATACGAATACAAAGATGTTAATTTGTTTGAAACCGTATTGAATTGTAAACCAAACAAACACGATAGGGAATTGTTTAAGAATTTCATTATTGTAGGTGAACAAGTAGCTTATTGCCACGATGATAGCATTACTTTGATTAATACGGACTTGAAGAATGAAAAACTTGAAATTGGTCTTAATGACTACTCAAAGGATGATAGCTTGTATGATATGATTTGTAAGGATATGGCTCCTTTGTACGAAACCTATATGAACAAGTTAAAGACCAAGTTGGCTGAACTAGACATTGAATCACTTGAAACAAGTGTTGAAGAAGGTAACTATGGTGTAATTGAAGATATTTTCTTGAATGACATTCCAACATCTTTTAGACATATTGTCAAAGTAAAATCGTGTTGGAAAACATTAGACGAAAGTAAGATGTTGGATAAGTTCGTAGCAAAGCCATTGAAGTCTTTTGGTGAAATGAACACTTTGGAATTTACCGAATTTCTAAAGTTCTTAACAAGACATTTCAAGGATATGACGGCTGGTTGTTTGGAAAAGCAAGACTACTATTATACTTGGTCAAATGATTTCAAGCATAAGAGTGTTTCAACTTGGTTATTACCAACAAAAGAAGAATGGGAAAAAGCTGAAATGCCTGAATGTTGGAAAAAGTTCTTAACACCTAAAGCAAGTCCTAGAATAATGCAAAGAGTTTATTTCTACTTGGGTGCTATACAAGATGCTAGTAACTTTGCACAACAAGCTCTAATCATTAGTGATAAGGGTCAAACAGGTAAGGGAACTTTGACAAGATTGTTGAAAGCAATTCTTCCAAAGAAGTCTTTTGGTTTCGTAGTGAACAACGCATTTGAAGATAGTAATTCATTTGGTTTGTCAAATTGTAATGTTTACGATAACCACATTGTTTGTATAAGTGAATATGATGGTAAATCACTTTGTTCTAATAAGGGTAAGGCTGCCATTGGTGGTGATACTCTTACTTTGGATGTAAAGAATAGACATTCAATTGAATGGAACACATACGGCACTAAGTTCTTTATTACATCTAATGAAGGTTGCCAATTAAAGGAACATTCTTATCGTAGAAGAGTTATACCCGTTACTTTCAAACAAACTCACAAGATGAAGGATAACTTTACAAGTGAACAACTTGATGAATTTGTAAAATGTGGTAAAGAATTTCTTAACTATTGTTACAAGATTTACAAGACTTGTCCTTTGGGTACAAAGAGTGGTGAATACTTGGTAATGTGCCCCGAAATGGAACAAGAATACATCAAGAATGGCGACTTAACTTGTAATGATGAAGAAAGACTATTAAAGGCTTTCACCAAAGACGAAGAAATTAGTGAATATTTCTATGTTGGTGATTATAGTGATAGTGAAGAAACTATTGACTTTGAAAATATGTTGTACGAAATTTGCGATGTGACTGGCAAAGAAGATGACATGATTTCAAGTCCAAACTTGAAGAAACTAATAATCAACTATTGTAAAGACCATGCTTGTTTAGGCTTGTTTGGATTGAAGAAAACAGGTATTGATGATTACGAAATTCCTACAACCGGTAAGGGTACACAATGGTGGAAATTCCTACAATTCATAGGAACAACAGATTGTAAGTATCAAACTAGGATGGTAAATGGTAGAAAAGGAAAATACTTTGTTGGTGTTGTAGAAAGTGGAAAAGCTAATACCGCTAGTTCATTTATGAGTAAAATGACAAATTCCAATGAACCATTGAAGGAACTTTCACAAGACAAAAAGGATGTTATCAATGCACTTTGTATTGATGATAGTGATGATAGTGAACAAACTAATCCACAAGATGAAATAAAGCAAGACTTAGTAAATCAATACGAAAAAGCTAAGTACGAAACTAATGATTTAGACCTTGATGAAGATGATGATGATTTCTTCACAAAGCTAAAAAATTCATAAGTTTACACTACAAACAAATTATGCACCAAGTCATTATGATTTGGTGCTTTTACTATATTTGTAGAAAAAAGAGGTCAAAATGAATAAAGAAAAAAGAAAAGAATATCAAAAAGCATATCGTGAAGCTCACAAAGAAGAAATGAAGGCTTATTACGAAGAACATAAAGAGCATCTTAAAGAGTTACATAAGAAATGGTACAATGAAAATAAAGAAAAGCAAAAAGAACTTTGTAAGAAATACAAAGAAGAACATAAAGATGAAATAAAGGCTTATCAAAGAAATTACCATAAGAATTACAATAAGGCTTATTATAAGTTACACAAGGATGAATTTAAATTAAAAAGAAAACAAAATAATTGTATTTCCATTCACCATTATGATAAGTTTAAAGAATACTTACAAGTGAGTGACAATAAAAAGAAACACTACACAAGAATAAAGAGTAGTCAATATTTGTTTAAAACACTTAAACACACTAAAATTAAAGAATACGAAATACATCACTGTTTTGGTTACGATAATTTTAAGCATTTCATTTACATTCCAAAAGAGCTACACATTGAAATACATCAATTCTTGAGGGATAATAATATAAATGCTGATTCAAACCACTTTAGTCAAATTGAACACATCATAGCAAATTACTTAGAACAAAACGATAAACACATATTAGTTTTATAAATAAAGTAAAACATAAGAGGATAGAATGATAAAAGAATTAATTCAAGAATTTGACCAAGAGTCAAAGGACTTTTACAACTACTTGTCTTTAGGTGATGAACCAAAGTGGAATGAGTCAATGAAAAAGCTAAAAGTAATTTTCAAAAAGATTCTTATTGAAATGGATAGCCTTGATTACCCATCTATGGAAACCATTGAAAAGTTAGCTGAAATAAATCGTATGATTGGTGATATTCCCGACGAAACAAAATTTTACAACCAATTAAGAGGTATTAAAGTATGACCAAAATTGAACAATTAGTAAAACGATATGAATTTGTTCGTAAAATGTGGGTTGGTTCTCATAATCCACAAGAAGAGCAAGAATGGTATGATAAGATGTTACTTGTAGAAAAGGAAATAAAGAAGTACAAAGCAAGTATGGATGCTAAGAATCCGGCAGCTAATGCTATGGCACAATATGTGAAATTTGGAATAAAGGAGGACTAACAATGGGAAGGCATAAACGGGTATAAGCATACCGAAGAAGAAAAAGAGAAATTAAGGGTAGCTAGAAACAAGTATCTTGAAAAAGTACGGAACACTTTTAAATATAAGTGAAAGGGAAAATCCTCGTGAATACATGAAGGTTTATCAGCGTCAGTGGCGAGCTAAACACCCGGACTACTATCGTTCAAGATACAAGAAAAAGAATGAAATTATAGGTTCTGATATGATTAAGCTACAAGAAATTGTTACAAAATTTAATGAGTTCCAATGTTCCAGCTTGGAAGCAGAGTACAAGACAAGTGCTTTCAATGAAGATAAGATGAAAACAATTGTTGAAGATTTGAACAAGCTAATGAATGATTACATTACAGAATTGAAACAAGAAAGCGAGGAAAAAGATGAAGATAAAGTATAACTGGGAATATGATAGGTATGTTACAGAAGATGGTAAAGTGTTAAGATACGATTCTAAACAAGATAAATTAGTTTTGTGTAAACAAACTACTTTAGATAACGGCTATCTTAAAGTTGGAGTTAAAAAACCTACAAGAAAAAAAATTTCAGCTCACAGGTTAGTTTATGAAACATTTAATGGTGAAATACCACAAGGATATGAAATTGACCACATTAATACTATTCGTGATGATAATAGATTAGAAAACCTTAGATGTGTTACACATAAAGAAAATAGTAACAACCCTTTAACTATAAAGCATCACAGTGAATCTAGGAAAGGTAATAATAATGCTAGTGGTAAAACTCACTCAGAGTTTGGAAGAAAATTCAAAGAACATTTTAGAATGTCAAATTATCAAGACCATAAATTGTATCACAAAGAACTTGCTTGGTATTTAAGGCACAACCACAAATGCCGTTGGGAGGCAGAAGATGTTTCTAAATCATGATATAGAAAAAGACAAAGTAATGTACCCAAACTACAATCATAATTACAATTTCATAGTTTGCCACAAACCTTTTGATGATAAACTATGTGATATTTCAAATCGCGTTTATATCACCGACAACAAAGACTTTGCTAAGTCAAGTGGTGCTATTTTGGTAGATAGTGTTTATGATTCTAAAGTGTTTGGTGAAATTACATTCTGGGACTGGATTTACAACAACATAAGGGAAAATGATTTTGGGTGCTTGCTACACTACCGTAGAAAGATATATCCTAGAATTGGTATTCAAGTAGCCAATCCTATAAAGTTCCCTTGTACTGTCCTACAACAATTAGCCCATTATCATTCATCTATCGTAGTTGATGCTTTGACTAAGGCTTTACCTAAAGAAGAATTGGCTGTATTGAATGGTAATTTGTTTGTACCATACAACATTTACAATGCTCCGAGACAAGTGATAGGTGATTGGTTAGGTTTCGTAATTCCAAGGGTTACACAAACTATGCAAATCTTAGGTTGTCCACAGGATATAAAAGGTGCAAAAGATTGGGTAAAGACCACCGACCTAATTAAGCCAGCACAAGACAAGAATATTTCTTTGGATTACCAGTCTAGGGTTGGAGCCTTTATAAGTGAAAGAATCAACACTATTTTTTGGCTTACTAGGAATTATGGTCAGCAATACCAAGATGTTAGGTTGTTAGAAACTGGACAGAGAATTTGATATAAATAATTATGAATCGGAAAGTTATCTTGATTCTGTCATTATATCTCTTTATTGAATAGTATCTAACCCCTTGTCGCAAATGTGTTGCCCAAGGGGTTTTTCTAATAAATACATCGTGTGTAAGAAGTTTTATCAATTGGTCACTTACGCATATTGTTTAGGTTAAATAGGGCTGTGTTGTAGATGTGCTACTCACAGCCTTTTTTGTATTAGTATGAACTAAAAAATTATACATACTATAAAGGCTAATGTGGAGCTTATTTACCACACGATTTTCTAGTTTGTACAAGTTTACTTTGGTCAGTGAATTTTGTACAAACAAGGTTGTTAATTTGTCCTACCTCTATAAAGTGAACAAACTGAAACAGAATGTAAGTCAGACCAAGGGCGAGCAGGAAGTTGTTGTTAGTTTATCTTAAAAGCTATATCAATGATTGATATGGTTTAAATTCACATACAAATTAATTTTAGAGGTTACAAATAATGTCTCAGTTTAGTAATAACAAAAAAGTTAAAGCTCTCAACATCGCAGTTGCAGACAACATGCCATTCATTAAGAAGGCTGGTTCCGAATTTTCACAGGAAGAAGTTAAGGGTAAGAAATGTGGTATGACCCTTACAACCTATATCACAGATACAGGTAAAGTTTATGATGGCTTGGAAGTTGCTCCAGAAGGCATCACCGAAGTAGAATATTCCACTACTTTGAAGAACAAGTCAGTTCCAGTTGAATACGATTCTTGGGATGAACTTGTAAACATTGAAGATTTTGATAGAGAAGTCATTAAGAAGAGAGCCATTCATCTTGCTAAGGCAGTCCAAGACGATGTAATTAAGGACAACGTATATCGTTCTGTTCAGGCAGTTGTTACCACAGGTAATGCTGACTTTGAAACCCTTTCCGAAGGTGCCGCTAAACTTCGTGAAGTAGCCGTTGCCGGTGAAGCCGTTTCTTTCCTTTCTCCAACACAGATGGGCAAGATTGCTGCTGGTGGACTTGCTAAATTCATTCCAGATGATATTCAAAAGAAAATCTACGCAAAGAATTACCTTGGTGAATATGCAGGAGCTTCCCAGATTGAATGTCAGGGTATGCCAACAATCACCACTCCAAGTACTATGAATTTCTCAGTTTCTTTAACTGATGTATCTGGTATTGGTTTCGCTCCAGTAACCGCAGGTTCCATTACTGGTGGTGTTCACAATGCTTCAATTCCATTTAAGGCAGAAGGCTTGAAGGTAGTTGATGTAAATGGTATGGAAACCGACCAAGATTATGTTGTATTCGCTGACGAAAACGGTAAGATTCCTGAATTAAGAATCACCGTTGAAGGACAGGGTTATGGCAATCCTAATGCTTGGGTTGTTTCCGGTACAACTGCTTTGACTTTTGAACCATTACTTGCTAGTGGAACAAAGTATGAAGTAGGTCAGGTTCGTATCGCCGATGCTTTGAAGTTTGATACATACAAATTCAACCATGTTGCTTCTACCGAAGAAATTGGTACAAGTGTTGTTGATGGTGTTCGCCTTGAAGCTATCGCCGGTGGTAATATCTTGAATAGAACTTCAGTTGCTCGTATTGACTGTCCTTACATGGCAGGCTTGCCTGAACCAAGACAATCAGTCACTATGTTCATCAAGAAATAGTTCACATTGTAAACAAGATAATAGGCTGGAGAATAGGCTCCAGCCTTTTTTATACATAAAGTAAAGGCTACCTTGGGTCTTAGTTTTTCTGCCATTTTATCCTCGCCCTCGGTAGCCTTTTATTAATTTGTTTAGAGGATTGGCACTGAATGTGGCAGTAACCACACAAAAGAGGTTATTACATTATGGTTGATGAAAAAATTATGGCTGTCATGAATGAGCCAGAAGAAAAAGAAGTTGCAACAAATGAAGTTGTTAATGAAACACCAGAACAAACAAACGAAACAACTCCTGAAGTAACACCAAAAGAAACACCAAAAGAAACACCAACAGAAAAGACCTATTCACAATCTGAATGGGATAAAATGGTGTATTCCCTTAAAAGACAATTAGGCAAGCAGAAAGATTCATACGAAGGTAAGCTATCAAGCTACGAAAAGAAGTTTAATGACTTTGAATCTCGTTTGAACAAATTAGCCAACCCTGAAAAACCATTACGCAGAAGTGATTTTGAAAGTGATGATGCTTTCATTGAAAAGTTGATTGATAGTGGTGTAGAAAAAAGATGGGCTGAGCGTGAAGCCAAAATGCGTGAAGAATACGAAAAGTATGAACAAGATAGATTGGCTGAACAAGAACAAGCTAAGGAACTTGAAGAAGGTATTAACAAGTGGTACCCAGATGAAGCTAAACGCAAAGAATGGTATGACACTGTTTCAAGAGCCTATGGTGAAGGTTTACAAGAATTACTTGAAAAGGAACAAAATGTAATGAACTACTTGTATCAAACACCTAATCAGTCATTGATTTTGTACAAATTAGCCACAGACCCACAAGCCGTTCAAAATGTATTCAGTATTAAGAACCCACTAATGCGATTGATGGCTGTTCGTGATTTGGAAAATGAACTTGTTCGTGAAAGAAACAATCCAAAGCCACAAGTTGAACCAACACCTGCACCAACAAATACTCCAGTTGAACATAAAGTAAATAACCTTGCTAAAGCTGTTGGTAAGCCAGGTGCTCAGGTTGAGGCTACTCCAGATGTGTTTGATAATGATGATGAGTTGAGAAACTTGTTAAGAAAACTTTAATTTGTTTGGGGGTTTCTATGACTAGACATACAGGTGGTAGAGCCACTAAGAAAAGAATGGAACACCGCAACAAACAAATGAAATGGTTACTTGAAAATTTTACTGAACCTTGTTATATGCCAGAATGTTCAAACAATATGGCAAGTCTAAGTGATTCATTCAACATTGAAAATGAGAATGACCTTGCCGGCTATGACCCTTGCGGTATTACAATGACCATTTTAAACATCAATATGAATCGTTTTAGGAATAAAGAAGATAAGGTTTCATACTATGGTGTAGCTAGATTTATGCTTAACATTCAATGTTATCTTCCAAAGTCTTTGCGTGGTTTTTGTGATGTTGAAAGGGCTTGGTCACCTGATATGTTTAGTTCATTTGAAAGTCCATCAAATAACAATAATCTTGGTAAAGAAACAGAAGATTTACTAGACAGGATAGGTGAATTAATTATTCAAATGAAAGTGCGAATTGAAAATGACTTAGCTTGTAAGTATTTGCTTAATGGCAAGATTCAACATATTGAAGTCTTGAAAAGAAGATTCAAGAATAATTGGAGTGACAAACCGGACCAATTAACAATAAGTAATGCCACAGGTAATGACAAAGTAAATCTTAACATTAGCTTTAGTGAAATTACGAAAGAAGATGAATCTAAATCTTGACATAGGTTTATTGAAACACCAATTAAGGTTTGTACATAGCGACAAACCTTTTGTTGCTATGGTGTGTGGTAGAGGTGCTGGTAAATCGTATGTTGCCAGTTATGTTGCTGTCCTTAAAGCAATACAAGGTGAACGAGTTATTTTGTTCGCACAAAGTTGGGATTCACTTATGCATTGTTTGTTAAGCGAATGTAAGTCTAGGGTGGCGGAAATAGAATCGTTTATAAGTGAAAAAACACATTCAAGGTTCAAGATAAATTGTAGATGTAATCGTGATGTAATTGAATTTCCTGGTGGTGGTGTAATTTATGGTGCTACATACCCATCACAAGAAAGGGTTCGTGGTTACACACAAATTAGCACTTTGATTTTAGATGAAGCTGCTATGAGTAAGCCAGACATTCTACAAATCGCACAACCTTGTATGCGTGCTTTACCTGATGGGCAAGAACCAAAGACTTATGCTATCACAACACCAAAAGCTGGTAGTTGGTTTAATAAGTTTGTTTTGGAAAAGTTAGAAAAGCACCCAGAACAAATTGATTTAATACAAGCTAAGTCCACCGACAATTTCAAGATTAAACAAAAAGAATACGATAACTATGCTAGTAACTTTACGAATGAATCATTCATAAGACAAGAGCTTATGGGTGAAATATTGAACCTACAAGCTGAGAATAGTATATTGGCAGGTGTTGTTTTCAAGAAAGATTACAAATCAAAAATGCCTTATAGTGGTCAAGTTGTAATTGGAATTGATGGTTCTGGCTATGGTAAGGACAAGACAGTAATCACTTATAGGGTTGGTTTAGATTACGAACAATTTAGTTACGATAAACTAACAGGAATTGAATGTAGGAATGAAGTAAAGAAGTATTTGGCATTACATCCAAAGTATTCTGTAAAAGAAATTAACATTGATATGGCATACGGCGATAAATATTACGAAAACTTGTGCTTGGAATACGATAATTGTAACCTTGTGAACTTCGGAAGTACTCCATTCAATGATAAATATTTAAACAAAAGAGCCGAAATGTACTTTAACTTGGTGGATGCCTTAAATAAGGGTTTACCACTTACAAATGAAATTGAAGATGAATTAAATGTTACTTTGTTTGAATTTAGCAACAATGGTAAGTTGAAATTAGTAAACAAAGACGAAATTAAAGAAGTATTAAGGCATAGTCCAGACAAAAGTGATAGTTTGGCTTTAACCTTTGTAAGCAAATTTGAGGTTTATAATGAGTCAGAAGAAATTGACACCAGTGAAACAATGCAATACCAACCTTGGGAATAGTGATTTACACAAAGAAGTGGCTGAACTAAAGGAAGCAGTCCTAAGAATTGAAGCACTTATAACAAAGTTGCTTGAAGTTCTACCATTTAAGAAGTAAAAACTATAAATATATGGAGGTAAGTATATGAAGACCGTTAATGGTATGGTTATTGATGCTTTGAACGCTATTGGTATATGGACTGATACTGACCAATCCCCAACTAGCGATTATACTAATGCTGCCCTAAGTGATTTGAATAGCTTGGTTGATGAATTAAACCAGCAAGATTATATTCAAGAGTCTAGGGTTGTAAAGACTTGTATGGCTTGTGACAAGTTCACTATTGGTCCAGATTCTAGTTGTAACATAGTTGAAGATAATATTCCAAATAGCTTAAAGTCAGTAGCTAGAAAAGTTGGTAATCATTATTACAAATTAATTCCAGTAGATTATGCTACAATTTATTCAACAAATAGAGTTGGTTTAGCAAATCTTTTCACATACAAAGTTGATGCTGATAAAGCAAATAGATTCATGTATGGTGAAGTTATGGTTGATGGAAACCAACCAAGTGAATTTATGGTAATTTACAACAAAGTTTATCCAAAATATAAAATGGATTCCGAAGTATGGTTTACAGATACCACAATTAATTTATTAGAAGAGGGTCTTAAATACAAATTAGCCCTAAGATACAAGTTACCCGATGCAGAATTGTTCAAGAAAGAATATGATGATTATAAGCATTTGGTTGAAGAAAATATAGGTCAAAATAACCCAATGACTTTCGGTAATTTTGGGCAAAGTAATTATCTTGCTGGTTACTACAATGTTCTAGGTGGCGATTTCACACTTTAGGAGGTTCTATGGGAGTAACTAACACATCTTTGTTATCAATTTTCGTAGGTGGGAATGACAAAGCAGACTTTCCTAACATTCAAGGTTGTGCTGTCTCTAGGAATATGATAACCGAAACTAATGGCGAAGTAAAGTATCTTCGTTCATTACAAGGGAAAAAGTTTTATAGACAAATTGAACAGTCTGTCAAGAATTGTACAGGCTCTTTTTATGCTTCTGTAGGCTTGGATGCTGAGAATAGAGTTCCAAGTTCATTTTGGTGCTTTGGTTCTAGTGTTTATGAATTAAGACCAAGTGGAACAGTAAGAAAGTTGTTTGATGGTAAACTTGATTACGATTATGGTTTCACATTTGTAGAAAGTGGTGGTGAAAGACCATTCTTGTTAATTTGTGATGGAAATAGCTTATATGCTTATAATTTATATAAAGGTGATTTACAACAAGTTAAAACACCTTTGGGAATAACTGGTGACACTATTGTTCCTAGTTCAGTTTCTTGTTTGGCAGGTTCAATTATTGTAAGTGATAAGAACACAGGTTATGCCTATTATTCGCAACCATACATTCTTTCAAATGACACAATGGAAATTGCAAAGAAAGATGGTGATGGAAATGTTATCTACAAGGACAAATACACCATTGACTATGATGAAGTTAGTGTTTGGGATGGTAACATTTTCTATGACAGCGATGGTGCTTTACAATATAAGAATGCTGAATCAAGTAGTGATAGTATAGTTTGTTTGAAAGCCGTAGGTGATATTCTTACTGTCTATGGTAGATGTTCAATAGAATTTTGGACTAGAAGTGAATCCGAAGGTATGACTTGGGTTCGTACAAACTATACATCAAATTCTAGTTTAGGTGTAAAAAGTGCTAGGGCTGTTGGAATTTTCAACAATGTTCAAGGATTCCTTGGTTGTGGTAACAGAAATGGTTTTGGAATTTACACGATTAATGGTACTGAAATTAGTAAGGTAAGTCCAACTTGGCTTGATGAAATGATGTTTGAATCAACCTTAAACGCAGTATTTGCTTATGGTTATAGTTACTCAAATCATAGTTATTATGTTATTCATTTCAAAGATAAGAACAACCTAGAAAGAAGTTTCGCTTATGACTTGGTTACAGGTGAATGGCACGAAAGAACAAGTATTGATTCAACAACTGGTAAGACAGAAGCTTCACACTATGTTTATCCAATCTTCAATCGTGAAGGTAAGTTAATTTATGGCGGTTATAGAACTAAGAGATATTCTAGTTTGTTTGAAGCTAGAAAAGATTATTGGTATGAAGATTTAAATGATGAAGTAAAGACCTCATTTGTTCGTAGCCGTCAAACACCATTGATAATTGATAGTGAAAGAATGTTCCTAATAAATGCTTTGAGCATTGAAGGTAATTTTGGAAATTGCGAAGATAGAACAATAACTCCTGAATGTATGCTTGAAATAAGTAGGGATGGTGGTTACACTTATGGTTCAACAGTTGTTCGTAAGTTACCTTTGACTGGTGAATACAAAAAGAGAGTTGCTTGGAATAATCTAGGTCTTGCTCGTAATTGTGTTATAAAGTTTAGTACAAGTTCACCAATAGATTTGACAATTTCCAACGCAAGTTTAACAACAGTAAGTCTTGGATATAGGTTCTAATATGGCAAACTCTACTGATTTAATGAATGTTGAAATATCTTTGGGTTCAAATCTTAAAGATATTTTGTCGGCATTGCAAGGTGCTTGGGTTGAAACAGAGAAGTTTGGTTGGAAAATTTCAAAGCTGGGAGCTAAGTTTGGAATAGCTGTTAGAAATGTTGAACAAGGTAATACTTATCAATTACCCGTGAACTTTACAAATGAACTAACAGCTTGTTTGTTCATTGGTGATAATGAAATATCAAGTTCACTTATACACAACGGACAAGAAGCTATCTATGCTCCAATTACTGGTGTAGGAATAATTATTTTAAAATAGTGAGGTAAATCTATGGGTGTTTTTAGTGACATTGGTGAAGCACTTGGTTTTGGTAACTCAAAGAAAGTAAACAAAGCCAATCAGGCTCTTGAAGGAATTAAGAGAGACTTACAAGCAGCTTCACAAAAGAATGAAGGCTATATTGGTGATTACAATAATTTGCTTGATAGTTTGTATGGAAACTCAGTAGCAAATTATGATTCTGCCTTAGAGAAATATATCAATAGTGACGCATTTAGTTACAAAGGCGATGTTGATGATTTTGCTAGTCCAGCTATGGAGCGAAGAGTCAAAACCGCTATGGATAACATAACAAAGTCCAATGCTAATGCTGGCAATATGTTCTCTAGTGATTACTTGAATCAATTAAATGCCAAATCACAAGCAATAGCAAGTGAAGAATGGGATAAGGCATATGACCGATATATGCAAGACAAACAAATGCAGTTACAAGAATACAATACAAATCAAAGCAAGTTAGCTAATGTAGCAAATATGCTTGGACAGAATGTAAATGCTTATTCAAACAATATGGGGTCAGTATATACCAACTTGATAAATAACAATAATGCTTTGACACAAGGTTTGGCAGATATTAACTCTAGTATCGCACAAAATAATTTGAATAAGAAAACCACAGCACAGGCTTTGTTAAACCCATTGGGCTAAAGGAGAATTAGTTTATGTTAAATGCAGGTTATGATTTTAGAAGAAATAATGCGGGCTTACTTGTCAATCCTGACAAAGCAAGTGCAGGTTGGAGTAATTTAGGTAGAGGACTCCAAGTTGCAGGTGGTATAATGTCTTGGAAAGCTGCCAAGGATAGAGCAGACAAGCTAAACAAGGCACAAGAGGATTATTATGACGCTTTGACTTCGTACTTGAATAATAAGGAAGTTGATGTTAAAGACCCACAAGATGCTATTGAAGATGAAGAACTTTATCAATCACTTCCTGACCTTGAAGAAGATAAGTACGAAAGACTCTACAATACTGAAGAAGCTAATAACAAGCGTAAAAATTATCTTGATATAATGGACACATTCCTTCAAATGTATGGAGGTAAGTAATGGCTATTGAATTAGAAGATGCTTTGAGTGAAGCATACAAATTAAATCCGATAGAATATCGTTGGAAGAAATCCGATAAGAAAGCACCTGAATTGACAGATGATTTTAAGTGGAACTTTTTAGCTGAATTGAAGAAGCCACAACTTGAAATATCTGGACCAAGTGTAGGTTCATTACTTTATGCTTTAAATCCACAAACAAGTGAACTTGGTTTGAAGCAAATGGATAGTGAACTTAACCAACAATTACAAGCAAATGAAATGTTTGACAAGCGTGGTGAAGATGCCCTTAAATTTATGGAAAACAGGGTTCAAGAAGATATTGCAAAAAAGAAAATGCAAAATGTAGATGCTGGCCATGCTAATTCACTTATTGACAACTACATCAAGGCAGTTCAATTAGGTGATGATAGTGCTAAGGCTATTGCACAAGACAGACTTATTAGAGCTTTTGGTTCACAAGCTAATGATATTATTGCTAAGGCTGAAGAACAAGCCAATGCCAATGCTGCACAGAAGTCTAAAGTACTTGAACTTGAAAGTAAATTGCCGGGACAGGCAAAATTTAATACACCTGAAGAGAGAGAAGCTTTTAAAGATGAAGTAAAAGCTGCAAAAGCTGCTCGTTTGATTAATGCCGATGATATGAACAAACTTCTTGCTAAAGCTACTCAAACTGAAGACTGGGACACTTTAGCTAAGAATACTCGTCGTATTGCTAACATCAACGCTAATGCTCAAAACAAGGCAAATCGTGGTGTTAAGAAAACTAATGCTACTGATAAGGAAACTTGGATTAAGAATTATATGGAACAAACAGGTAAAAATAGAGTTTACGCAACTAGGGCTTACCAAAAAGAATTTGGAGAATAAGTATGAACATAGATGAATTTGTTAGTAATCTTGAGTTTGATACTGTTGAAGAGCTTGGACAGAAAGACAAGTCTAGACAGTTTGATGCCTTGAGAGCTGTTCTAAAGAACATTCCTACTGAAAAAGGTAAGAAGTATGCTTTGTCTAAGTTCTTAAATGACTATGGCTACAATCTTGATGATTATAAGACGATTGACAAAAACATTGATGAAGATTATTGGTCATTGAAACATCAAGAGGATTACACACCACCTGATGTAGAAAAGACTATTGAAAAAAGAAACAAAGAACAAGCCGAAAACTTTTGGAATTGGGACAGTGATGAACATTGGACTAAGAAAAATGTTGATGAATTGAAAAGACAAGCTAAGGATGCTGGCTATGATGATTTCGCAGGTTATTTGGATAAAGTAAGAGAAGTACAAACTAACAAAGACCGTGAAAAGTTGTATGATGAAAATGCTATGCCAGGAACTAAGATGTTTTTACCTAGAATGACTGAAGCTGTATTACGAGGTGAAGACCCTTCTACAGGTGACAAGATTTTAGATTTTACTGAAAATGCTTTGTACTTATTGAACCCAGCAGGTAGATTGACTAGGGCAGGATTACAAGGTGCTAAGGCTGGTAAGTATCTTGGTAGACTTGCAGATGTTGCTGATGTTTTAGCCAACCCTTTGACAATGGAAACTGCTGATGCTCTTGCTTATGGTGATGAAGATAACACCGATAGAAAGAACTTTAGTAAAGGTGACGTATTGTTAGGAACTGGAATTAATGCAGGTATGAACAAAATAATGCCATACTTGTTCAAGAATAAAGATAAACTAATAGCACCTGTTTCAAAGTCAAAAGCACAAATTAGGGCTGAACAAGAAGCCAAGTTAGCAAGTGAAGAAGCAAACAAAGTTCTTGAAGATGGCACAAGCAGAGAAGCTAATGAAAGAATGAAAGACATTGTTCAAGATGAACTACGCAGACAAGATATTAGGGATGCCTTTGCTAGTGCTGAAGACAAACGAATTGCTTTACAACAAATTAAAGAACAACTTGCTAAGAATAAAGTTGTAGAACCTAGAAAGACTAAGTTTAGCGAAAGATTGTTAGGAGATTTGGATAAATGGGCAGCACTTGATTATGTTTCTAATAAGTTCGGTGATTGGGCTTCCGAAGACCCAAAAATGTCTAAGCAAATCTTAACTAGAAGTCTTAGAGGTACTCCATTAGTCGGACAACTAATAAGTGATTTAGCAAGTGATTATTACAATCGCAAAGAAAAGAATATTGAACAAGAAAAAATTAACCGAGACATTAACGCATTAAAGTTGCTCGGTAGGAGAAAATAATTATGATTCCTTTTATCATGATGGCTTTAAGCCTAGCACAGAAGAAACAACAACAAAATCAAGCTGATAACGATAGAATAAGTAATAGCTTGAACCTTGGTGATAACAAACAAAGTACTCAACTACAAATTCCTAATGGAAATGGTCTAGGTGGTATAATGGGTAATGGACAGCAAGGTGGAGCTATGAATTTACTTGGTTCACTATTTAACAAGAAAGACCAAAACGGTTTTTAAACAAACTAATTAGCCCATACAAACAAGTATGGGCTTTTTCGTGTTAAGAAGTATAAATAACAATATAGAGCTGGAAGAGCTGTTTAAATGTACAGAAGCTATGAGGTTATTATGGAAGAAGTTGAACTTTATGATTTCCTAAAGAAAATAAAGAAGTTTGAAGATAGGTCAAACGCAAAATTCAAAGAACAGTGGGACAGAATCAAATCTGACAAAGAGTTTCTTTGGTCTAAACCATTATCTGACGATGTTAATAGATTGATTGGTACAAAGCGTTACCGTGGTCATGTTGATGTTGTTAGTAATTGTATTAGAAGTATTGTTAATTCGTACACAAGTTACCCATTCAAACCAAGAGTACAAAACCCTGACTTAGCTGAATTTTATAACAAGCTAAATGATGATATTAGCGAAAGTGTAGAAGGTGCTTTCAAAAATGCAGTATCATTTGGTCTTGGTTTCATAGCTGTCCTACCAACAGAAGTGAATGGTGTAATCGTTCCAAAGCCTTATAGCATTGACAAGGTAGAGAATGTCTATTATGACCCAGACTCTACTGACATGGACGGTAAGGATGCCAATGAAGTATTGATAGTTGATTACAAGTCAAAATCCTACATTAAACAAATGTATGGTGAAGAAATTGCTAACAAGTTCACAAATGGAACTGAACTTGCTTTAAGCACTACTTGTAAGCTAGAATCCGATAAGGGTGCTATCTTTACCTATTTCAAGAAAGAAGGTGATTTTATCACCATTTACAAATTTGTAGCAGACACATTAGTAGAAGAGCCAATACAATTACAATTAAAACAAATTCCAGTATTGCCTGTCTATGGTGAAGCTATTGAAGTTAATGACAAACGAGTATTTCGTGGTATTGTTTCACAATGTAAGGTTATTCAAGACCTTGCTGACATGAGTGCTAGTCAATTAATGGAAAGATTGGCAAAATCACCAAAGAACATTTGGCTTGCTACACGCAGAACCATTGGTAAAAATTCAAGTTATTTTGAACAAAGTGATACAAACACAAACCAACTATTGATTTGGGATGATGAAAAAGGACAAAATCCAAACCCGCCACAAAGAATTGAACAAACCGTTGAATATAGTGATTTGACTGGAATTATGAACAACACTATTGGTCTAATGCAAAGTGTTGTTGGTGTTCAAAGTGTTGGATTGCCAGATGAAAAGAATGAAATTACAGCAACCGAAGCCTTGTTAAATGCCAAGACTTACAATAACAACATAAGACACTTTATGGCACACTTGAAATATTCTTTCAAGGCTTTGTGTGAATTGCTTGCTGACTATGTAATGGTTCAAGACAAAATAACCATTGAAAACGGCCCGCAAGAAAACCTTGAAAGACAAGCTGCTCGTCAAGAATTAATGGCTTTGACTAATTTGTTACAAGACCCTACTGATAAGAAGAGGGCGGTTGTTGCTATTGCTACTACAATGAATGATAATGCATTCGTATCACCATTCTTACAAGCAATATCACAAGAAGACCCAGCTTTGACAATGTTGAAAGAACAAGCTACACAAATGCAACAAGGTTATGAACAACAAATTAATGATTTGAAGAATCAAATTCAGTTGTTGAAGGCACAAGCTATTAGTTTGGATGCAAGAAATAAGGATAGCTTACGCAAGGCTGAACTTGATAATCAAACAAAGATTGTTCTTGAACAGATGAAACAACAAGGTCTTGATGGTAGACAAGCTAAAGAACAAGTTCACGATGATATAGAACAAGCTAGAAAAGAACAAGCTGAAGACAATCGTGCTAAACTTGAAGCTATTAACAAAATAACCGGAGGTGAATTATAATGTTTGCTATTCCTAATTTAAGCAAATGGAAAGTTAAGAACGGTAGAATCACAATTTACGAAAATGATACTACTGACCTTGCTGAAGTCTTCACCTATGAAGGTAGTGAATTTGTTCAAGCTCCAAATCCAATATATGTTGTAATGGGTGAAGCTGAGAATACTTACTTTCTTCAAAACAAAATTTATGATGCTGTAATTGAAGAATACAAAGGTGATAGTTCTATTCCAAGTGGTGATTTAAGACCTACAATGTGGAATCAAGTTTCTTCATTGAAGTTAGGTTTTGAATATGACCCATTAACAGATAACGAAGATGTAGCAACAGTAGTTACGATAGCTAACTTGAAAAATTACAATGTAGGTGGTTTCGTTAAGGTTATTGGTTACTGGAATGAACATGACTGTGAACAAAGACTTTATATGTGGGATGATACTTGTGTAAACACTCCTGATAATGGCTTGATTGTAGCAAGTAATGTTAGTGATACTGGTAGATGGGTTCTAATTTCAAACCAAGTAATGAAGTCAGAATATTATGGTGTTTATGGAACACACCAAGAAAACCTAGCTGAACTTTTCCATTACAATGACTTGTATGGAACAAATTCAATAGTTTCACCAAAGACTATTTTATTGGCTCCAGGTACTTATGGTGATGGATTTACTTTGTACAATGCTGGTGGTAAGAAAGTAATCTTTTCCTATGGTGCTAAATTCAACAATGGTAATACACTCCGTTGTATGAGTTTTGAAGGCATTGGTGATGGTGTTCTAGGTGCTATACAAATTGGTTACAACAATCTAGGACAATGGAGTGAAGATAGGGCTAGACAACCTGTTCGTCTAAGTCAATTCCCTACATTGGATTCTTTCTTAAATAGTTGGTCAAAGAATTTAATCTTTGATAAGGAAGGTGATGTACCATTACATGCTTCAAAAACCTTAGTTGGTTGCTATGTTACATTTGAAAAGGAAATTGATGTAATTGGTGATTCTATCGGTAACCCAGCAACAATCTACTTTGATAATTGTACAATCGTTTCTGACCACAAAATAACAGATGGCACAAGAACACACTTTAAGAATATGTACATTTCTGACAAGTGGTTTAAACGCAAATTTAACACCTTTATGCCTAATGCTGACGATGATGTTAATGTTAGTGCTAAGAGTAAGGATTTTGATAAACCAATAAACTATTGGAAGGTTCTTACTTTGTATGAACCAAGTGCTATCACTGCCGATTTCGCAGGAATGGAAACGGGTGAAGATTTGGCAACATTCGTAGCACCTGGTCTAAGTTCTTGTGTAATTAGAAATTATAATGGAAATTATATTACAATAGGTTCTGACATTCCAACTGCTACATTAGAAAATTGTTATGCCAATAGTGCTTACATTTATAGCCCACGAGCAACATTGAATAACTGCCACTTTAACTATGGTAGCTTAAATGCTAATGGTAAGGGTGGAAGAATTGATAGATGTTATGAAAATTGTATCTTCAGTAATGTTGTTACATTTGGTATGGAAAATGCCACAGCATTTGGTTTAAGTGCTATAAATTGTAACTTTGGTTGGTATAATACAAACCCATTCACAAGTTATAATGGTCTTGATGTTGGTCAATATCCAAACCAAAGAGGTCGTACTTTCTTTAAAAACAATATTGGTCTAGGTGATAATTACAACCCAACTGCTTATTTCTCAGGCATTAACACAAACCCTAAATCTATTATAAATGGCGACCTTGTTTGGTCTGATGCAGTAGGTTCTTGGAACTTCTATAATGGTTGGGTTACTTACTCACTTGAACCATTCGTTTCTTATACTCCATATTTGAGATGGGACTTAAATGCTTCAGTTCAAACTAATTTGTTTGTACCATCTTCACAAACTCCAGACATTACATATAAATGGGATTTCGTACACGGTGCAGATGGAAAGGTTTATAATGCTGGCATAATTAGTATGAGTGCTGAGTTTGAAAAGACCGATATGTTATACAACCCTTTGACTCAAAGTCTTGGAAAAGTTTATTTAGTTAGACATACGAGGTAGTTAGATGAGTTTAGAATATTTGTTCAGCCCCACAAAACAATTTACTTACCCATCAGGAAAGTTGCTTGATGGTGGTAAAATATTCGTTTATTTCAAGGACACAACAGACCTTGTTACTTTGTATTCACCCGATGGTTCATTTGTTAGTAATCCAATTCTTTTGGATGCTAATGGTAGAGCCAGTGTTAGAGCTGACATAGCATATCAGTATAGACTTGAAATTTATACAAACGATAATGTTTTGCTTTACACTTGTGAAGCATTTTGTGAAGGTGATGGCTCAGGTGGATTTAGTTTTGTAATTCACGATGAAACTTTAAGTGGAAATGGAACTGCATCAAGTCCTTTAGGTGTAATAAACATTCCTTTAGCTGTTGAAGATTCTTTGACTGCTTATGAAGATATTGTGGAAGGTAAAAATTCCCTTGTACTTGGTGTTAATAGTGCTTGGTTAGATGATAAGCTTGAACAAGAACTTGCAGGTAAAGTTGACAGAACAGAATTTGAAGATTGTTGCAGTGCTGTTAATGAAGCTCTTGAGAACAAGTTAGATGCCAGTGCCTTTGACTTGAGCAACTATTACAACAAACAAGAAACAACATACTTGTTAAGCAATTACTACAATAAGCAAGAAATTGACGAAACTGTCAATGTAATAAACGAATTAAAGCAAGACAAACTAACATTTGAATACAATGATTCAAGTGCTATTTCTTCTATCAATGGTTCTGCCCTAGCTGGTGGCGAAGGTGGTGATAGTTGCCCTTGGATTAGTGGAACTAAAGTAATTGCTGACACACAAACTTTAACCTCCAATATGATTATTCAAATCTTGTCTAGCTTTGATTTGAGTGGTTACAAGAATCACAATATTGGGTTGAAAGGTGGTACTTATAGATTCCCTAACGAATATGAAATTGGAAGTGCTTTGTTACATACAAACTACTTTATGCATCTAAGTGGCATGAGTGGTTATTTGCCAACATCTAGCTTTTCAAGTTATACAACTTATGCTGACAATAGAATGACAAGCATACACAACTTGGCTAATAGTGCTTATACTACAGCAGTGAATAACCTTTATAACAAAGTAGATTGGAGTGCTTTCTCATCATACAGTGCTGGACAAGAGTCAATCATTAATGACATAACAAACCAAATCACTAACATTAGTGGTGATTTATCAAGTTACGCAACTAAGACTTATGTTGATGGTAAAGACCCTGTATTGATTGGTGATTCAAATATTACTGCTACAAGTTCTAAGGTTGATAATCATACACAATGGAACTTGGCAGTTAATGGTACACCAGTTGTTACTGACACTAAATTGGTTGGTGATAATTGTGTTACTGCACATACAACTGAAACAAGTGGCGAATGGATTGTAGGATTAGTACAATCCGCCTATGAAGCTATTGATTCTATTGGTGGTATTTCTAACGATGTTGATACATTGAAAAATGCTAGTGGTAATTACTACCCAATGACTGGAAATCCATCAGGTTTCTTGGTTGCACATCAATCACTTGAAGATTATTACAAGAAAACAGAAACAAGCTCTAAAGAACAAATTAGTGATGCTTTGGCTAACATTCCACAAGGCGACCCTGATGTAAACAATTTCGTACAAACGAATAGTTCAACGATAGTTAATGTTGATAATGTGGTACAAGCTAACTCCGCACAATGGGCTGAGAATACAGGTGATACACATGTAAACAATTATGTTTACAACAATAGCGGTATCAACAATCAAGTCAATAATGTAGTAACTGCTAATAGTGGTGTTTGGAACAATGTTACAAACAAATTAGAAACTACAGCATTCACAGCTTGGTCTTCAACAATCTTTAGTGGAGATTATGAACTTAGTGCTGGTGAAGGTATTTCTATAACTGACGATGTGCCAAATAGAAAGACTATCATTACAAACAACATAAGTGCTGGTTCAAACATTTCACTTGTTTATGATAGTGAAACAAACAAGATTAGAATTGATGGTGAAGGCGGTGGAAAAACTTATAACGGTGTAGCACCAATACTCGTAGATAATGTAAATGATTCTATTAGTATCACCGGTGAAAGCCTAAGTGCTGGTCCAGGTATTAACATATTTGAAAGTGGTGGTTATGTTGTAATCAGTGCCGGTAACGATGATTACAACTTCTTCCCGATTACTGGTTCTAATGGTACAACTGCTTATACTGCTAATGTGGATTGTTCAAGTGTATTACTCACAACTGCTTCTAGTCCTGCTGGTGGCTATGTAAAGCAAACCGTCCAAGGTGTTCAATACGAAGCATACCCAGCAACTAATGTTAGTGCTAGTTGGTACAACATAATAAATGGAGCAAACAATAGAAGTAATTGCTATTGTATTAGATTCACTAATGATATGACAGCTGCTGACCTTGCTAATTACTCGGCTTATGACAAAGTAACAGTTGTACACTCAAACGAATACACACCTGATTGTAACTTGTATTGGAATGGTAATACAAAGGTATTCCCAAGTGGTTTGTATTGTGAACTTGTTAAAGGAACAAATGACCAAAATCAAACTGATTGGTTCTTTACTACAAGTGGTTGGACTAATAATCTTTGGTGGGATTGGGATTAATTTATGTTAAAGTTTGGAAATACATATTTGAATTACAATGGAACTTACTTTGATGGTTGGAAAATGTATATTGACCCAAACCCATTAAATCTTCCACCTAATACTGTAAGAGTTAGAACAAATGATGGTCTAAAACCATATAAGAACTACGCACCTCAAACTAGATATAAAACTGCTACTCTAGTATCAGGAACTACAGATGTTTACGATGTTTATTTGAGTGGTGATAACTTCAACCAACTTCTTTATAGTTCTTACAATGTTGTAGAGGTACTAGGTGCTAATACAACAAATATTACAAGCATGGGTAGTATGTTTGAAGCTTGTTATTTACTAAGTTCTGTATCTTTGTTTGATACCAGTAATGTTACTGATATGAGCTATATGTTTGGTGTTACTGAATCTGCAAATTATTCACTTTCGTCAATTCCATTATTTGATACATCTAATGTAACAAGTATGGAAAGTATGTTTGTCGGTAATGAGGCATTAACTTCTGTTCCATTATTTAATACAAGTAAAGTAACAAATATGAGAGATATGTTAGGCTCTTGTGGAGCACTCTCATCTGTTCCTTTATTTGATACATCTAATGTAACATATATGGATTATTTTTTATATGGTGGTACTTCTTTAACTTCAATCCCTTTATTTAATACAAGTAAAGTAAAATCTATGGATAACGCTTTCTCTTGGTGTTATAATGTTCAATCTGGTGCATTAGCACTCTATCAGCAAGCTTCTACACAAGCTATACCGCCGGTTAATCACACTTACACATTTAGAAGATGTGGCGTAAGTAGTGAACAAGGTAGTGCCGAATACGCACAAATTCCACAAGGCTGGAAATAAGGAGAATTTGTATGGAAAAACATTACATTAACAAATGGTACAATGGACATAGTTTGTATAGAATGATAGACCCTTACAACCCATACAACCTTCCGCCATACACAATAAGGGTTAAGTATAGGAGTGGTCAATCACCAACAATGGCTTATAAAACATTAGTTGATTCCTCCAACAACATTTGGGATGTTTATATTCCAAGAAACGATTGGAGTGAACTTTTTTATACTGATGGTAATTATAATTTATTAGAGGTTCTAGGTGCTAATGCTACTAATGTAACAAATATGTACAAGATGTTTAATCAATGTTTTAAACTATCTGCAATACATTCATTCGCTACATCTAGTTTAACAAGTACTCAAGCTATGTTTCTAAACTGTACTGCATTATCTTCAGTTCCTTTATTTGATACATCTAATGTAACAAATATGGGAGGTATGTTTGACTTATGCAAGTCATTATCTTCAGTTCCACTATTTAATACATCTAAAGTAACAAATATGGCTAATATGTTTGAATATTGCTACGCACTAAAATCTGTACCATTATTTGACACATCTAAGGTAACGGACACTAGGCATATGTTTGATGGTTGTCATTCATTACCCACTGTACCATTATTTGATACAAGTAATGTGACAAGTATGAACGGTATGTTTTATCAATGTTCTGTATTATCAAGTGTACCATTATTTGATACAAGTAATGTAACAAGTATGGATGATACATTCGCTAATTGTAGTGCTTTAACTTATGCACCATTGTTTAATACATCTAAAGTAACAAATATGGGTAGCATGTTCGCTAATTGTATTGCTTTAACAAATGTACCATTGTACGATACATCTAAAGTAACAAGTATCGGAGCTATGTTCTATGAATGTAGAAATGTTGTGTCTGGTGCTTTAGCTTTGTATAAACAAGCTTCAACACAAGCTGTACCTCCTTCTAGTCATTCAATCACATTTACCAATTGTGGTTTAAATACAGAAATAGGTAGGGCCGAACTTGCACAAATACCTTATAATTGGAGACAGTTGCCATAATGTTTTACACGATTAATAATCATTTGTACAAAAAGAACAATGCCTTTGTAGGTTCTGCCCACATTGATTTTACAAGGTATTTAACACTCATTCAAAGTAATGGTGGAACAATCACTGCATCCAACTTAACTGGATATGCTGGTGATACATCTAACTTGTCCTACACCGCCAATCCAAATTATTATTTCCAAAATTGGAGTAATACTGGTGGTAACATACAAGGTAACACTTTTACTTACGATGAAGGTAATGCAAGTGTTAAGGCTAATTTTATTTTCCTAAGTGGTTATCAACCATACAAATTAACACAATATTCAGGTGCTAAACCTTCCAATGGTGGTTTAGGTTCAGCAGATAGTTATTATTATAATTTTGAAACCACAACCACCCCACAATATCTTACTTTGTGGAGATATATGCAACCTTATTCTGCTAACCTATTGGATAAGAATTACTTTGTGTTTGAAATGGATAGTAAACGAAACTTAGATTCAAGTGCTAACTATGCCTTCTATATGACAAACAACAATGTTCACACACAAGTTGGAAAGAATGTTCAAAGTGCAGCTTCAAGTTTTAGCACTTGGTTTGATATTTCTATGCTTTGGAAAACTAATGGAACAATTAGCACAAGTGTAGATAATAGATTTACACCTACGAATGTGTTTAACAAGTTTGAATACTTGAATAGTGGCTTTAGTGGCGGTGCCATTGTTCCACCATCATATAGTAGTGAGAATGGTTCTTATTACAAATTCAATGCTGCACAACATTTGTATGGTAGAAGATATTGCTATGGATATGTTGGTGAGAGAACACTAGAAAGGGAAGAATGGGGTGCTTTATACAAAGCAAACATTACAGTTGTTGGTAGTGGAATAAACAATTATAGTGGTTTATGCTTAGGTAGAGAATATGGTGATAATGAATGGGTTCATACAAAGTTGGTAGTGGATATGAATAACTTTGCTTGGTCTGCCTATGAAGGTAGTGACTTAGTTTATACACAAAGAATTACTAATGTTTCTGCTAATGGAAAGGGATATGAATTAGGTAAGTTACTTTGTTTTGCTGGTGTAGGTGCTACAACCCCTGAATATTATTGGGATAACTACGAAGGAACTACTACTGCTTGGCACTCACAATCAAGGTTGTTCCAAAAGAATATTTCATTCACATATTTCTACGATTGCGAAGAAGCTAATCAATATGCGAAGTATCATAAATAGTTATAGAACGAGGTTTAAATGTCAATATTAAGCACAAATACCAAGCTAGTTAAAGTGGGTCAAGCGTATTCTGCTGGAAGTGGAATCAGTATTAACGATTATGTTATAAGTGTTACTGGTGATGTTGGGGGTAAGACCTACTCTGCTGGTGACAACATCAGCATTTACGAACAAGATAATCAACTTTACATTAGTGGTAAAGACTGGACAAACGATATTGAACAAGCTAGTGCAAATGCTTACGAACAAGCTATTGCACAAATTCCTGAACCACAAGATTTAAGCTATCTAAGTGGTAGGATTGATAAAAACACAAGTGGTATAGATTACATTTCAAGTGTTTGCTTGACTGCCCATCAAGATTGGACTGACACTATAAAGGGTGCAAGTTCTTATTCCTACGAACAAAGTACAAGCTACTTTGATAATTGGGTTGAAGGTCAATATACAGGTGATATTACCAACATTACAAACAAGATAACTGCCCTAAGTGGTGACTTGAGTGGATATTATAAAAAGACAGAAACCTCTTCTAAAGATGAAATTAATGATGCCCTACAATATGTAAGTGCCAATGCTGGTAAAGTATATGAAGGTGTTTCACCAATAGTTGTAAACAACTCCGAAGACAAGATTAGTGCTGATACTTGGACTTTTAGTGCAGGTAGTAATGTTTCATTTGTTGATGATAATGTAAACAAGATAACAAGAATTGATGTTGAATTACCAACACCACAAGACTTATCATACATTAGTGCTCAGACTGATAAAGCTAACCAAGGTGTAGATTACCTTAGTGGGGTTGTAATAACAGCTATGCCTAGTGATATGGCAACTACGGGTGATGTTGCCGAATTAGCACAAACTATTAGTGAAACATATTATCCAAACACTAACCCAAGTGGATTTATCACTGGTGTAGATTTAAGTAATTATTATACAAAAAATGAAACAAGTGGAAAAGAAGAACTCGCAAACGCTTTTGCTAACATACCTGCTGGTGATAGCGAGGTTAATTCTTACGTTCATAACAATAGTGCTTCTATTGGCGAATCTACCAATTTGGTTCAAAGTAATTCTTCTACTTGGAACGATGTTACGGCATTTCAATCTAATAGTGCAAGTTTGAACGAAGTAAGTACAACAGTACAAACAAATTCAGCAACTTGGGGTCAAGGTGGTGGAGTTACAGGTAACTATATTCCTTATACAGCTGTAAATGCTGGTGTTGTTCCCTCATTTAAAACTAATAGTGGATTAGAAATTAACACTTATAAAAATGGTGGCTTGAATAGTACTTTAATGGATTCAAATACAATACAACTTCATTATGTAGGTTTATCATTCCGTGAAGGTTCAGTCTTATCAAACAGTGACTTGAAGTTTGAAACTACTAATGATAGTGCTTATGTTGATATTGAAAAGATACACACCTGGGATAGTGCTTCAAATTACATACAGAGTATCAGTGCAACTTATGCCGATGTAAGTACTACAGTACAAAGTAACTCTGCGGCTTGGAGTCAAGGTGGTGGAACAACATATACTGGAGATGCTCAGGGAGCATTGGATGAAGTCTATGCTAATAGTGGTGTATGGCTTACAGCACATCAATCACTATCAAACTATGTTTCAAAAAGTGATACTAGTGTAGCAGTAGGATTTAAAAACAATGCGTCATATTCATTCGCTCAAGGTGAATACTGTAGTGCTGCGAATTACTCTTTTGCTCAAGGAAGTAATAATAGTGCTAATAATGATTCTTTCGCACAAGGTTACAACAACATAGCAACAAGTTTCTACACTTTCGCACAAGGTAATAGTAACCGAGCAACAGGAATGTACTCTTTTGCACAAGGTAATTATAATACCGCAGGTTCTCAGTCTTTCGCACAAGGTTTTAGAAACTCAGCTTATGAAAATTCATTGGCTCAGGGTGCTAATAATACAGCATATAATGAATCCATAGCACAAGGAAGTAATAATTATGCTTCTAATAAGTCACAGGCATTTGGTAATCATGTCAGTGCTACCAATAGTGGTATGGCTATTGGAACTTACAACAACATAACAACTGGTGCTTTCGTAATTGGTAATGGTAATTATAACCAAAGAAGTGATTGTTTTATTATTGACCACGATGGTAATGTTTCAGCTTGTGGTAAAATAAGTGCTAATGGTGTTGAACTTGGTGCAGGTGGTGGTAATCCAGAAGTTGAATCTTATGTACAAACTAACTCATCCAACATAGACGATACAGTCACAAGTTATCAAACAAATAGTGGAACATTCTTAACAGCTCACCAAGCAATAAGTGCAGAAGAATGGAATGATTGTTATTACAATGTAAACACAAATAGTGGTGCTTGGGGTGGTAGTGCTTTGCCTATTAGTGCTGGTCCTGGCATTAAACTACAACTTGTTAATAATACTTTAGTTGTAAGTAATGATGAAACGGTTCTTTATAATGATTTAACTGGTAGACCAGATTCACCAGGTCAATCTATTACTTTGTCTGAATCACCATTGAATTTTGATAAAGTAGCAATTTATTTAAATGGTAGTACACCAACAGGAACAATAAATGTGGCTAATGGTTATGAGGAAGTTCCTCTTGAACAAATTAGTTCTAGTAACACATTACAATTTATGAAGGCTTTTTGTGGTAATTTAGGCAATCAGGATGCTACTTTTGAAATGGGATGTGGTTATAGTGGAACATCTGGATTAACTTGGACTAAATGGTATGGATATGCTAAGAGTGTATTAACTAATGAAGCCGCATTTGATAACCCAACACATTTAAACATTTACAAAGTCATCGGCATCAATCGTATTGCTGGAGGTAACTAATGCCAGATACATACAAATTACAATACGATGGAATGACACTCACTTATCCTGGGTGGAATGGATATGTGAGTTATGAAGCTGCCCCTGCCTTTAAAACCTTAACACTTTATCATAGTGAAGGTGGTACATTGACTGCAAACGAATTAACAGGCTATCCAGGTGATACTATTAATTTGTCTACAGCTTACAACACTTATTGGAGATTTAGTGGTTATCAACTTACCGGTGATGGTACTATTGCTAACAATACTTACACATTTGGTACAGAAGATGCTACTATTTGTGCTTGCTATAAGAAGAACGCATTTACGGCTAGAGGTAATTGGGAAAAAGGCTCAAATGTTTCAACTAATACAGCTGTAGTTGATTCTTATGTAAATGTTCCTGCTAAGTATGCTGTACACACTGCACACACTGGAGATATTCCTGCTTCTTGGTATTCTACTTCTAATAGATGGAAACCTAGTAATGCTAGTGCTTATTCTATCACTTTAAATCCAAAAATGAGTTTTAAATTTCAAATTGGTGCTTATACTGGAAAAGTAACTGCATGCTCATTGATAGGAAACACACAAACACAATCACAAACATTTACAGCTCAAAATACAACAACTACTAAAGCCTACAACAAATCCTTTACCAACACTACTCAAGGTGTTAATTATGGGATTTCAGCAAGACTATATGGCTATACTACTAGAGGTCAAGGTTCATTAGTAACTTACTTATCTACTGCTACTACAGGTGGTTGGACAGCTACTGGTTACGCACCATAAAAATTAATTTAAATGAGGTAATTTATGAGTAAAGAATCTTCAATAAAAGTTTTCGCAGAGAACGCAAGCGGTACAAGACCTGCTAATGCTATTCCTGTATGGATTGACAATATTTCAGCAATAGGTGGTGGAAGTGGTGGTGGAAGTGGCAACCCCCAAGTAGAAAGTTATGTAACAACTAACAGTGGAAAAATTGATGATGTTTGTACAACAGTTCAAACAAACTCAGCTCAATGGGCTGAAGGTGGTTCAAGTGATACTTTCTACATTTACCCAGGTAAAACTACTGATAAGGAAATCTCCGAAAACAGTGGTAAGAACTTGAAACTTTATAATTCTGCAAACAATGTTTTCCTTGATTTTGCAGGCAAGTCTACTCTATCAAACTATACAATGTTCAGCTTTAAGGAAATTACTGGTACACAGTATAATCAAAACACTCTCCAACACTTGAGATTGAGAGTTTATCCTAATGCTACTTCAGCTTGCAAGGTATATGATACAAACACTATTAATTTGTTAGATAGCAATTCTACTGTTAGTCAAGCAAACACAGCTTATTATGATGCAGGTGGATATTCATTAACTCAAACCCGTATGAATTTTGATACCTTAAATTCTTTTGTACAAAGTAATAGTGCTTCTTGGGGACAAGGTGGTTCAAGTCCTGCTGGTGAAGGTGTCCTTTTCCACAAATATTACAGCTATGACCCAATCGACGGAAACCCGACTGAAAAATCTTTTGTTTCCGGTGCTACTGAATTTTATTTTGAAGCCTCATGTGATAGACAAGGTCACCCAAATGACCTTTTAATATCTCATAATGGAGATGAAATTGTAACAGCTTATTGGTCACAAGTTTCTTCAGATGGCTCTAACAATTACTTCACAGCATCTTATATCAACTCCGACGGTGGAGAAGTTGGATTACTATATTACGGATACACCCTTAATTACTGCTATGTTTCAGCAAATGGAGTTAAGACCCAGGCTTTCAGTCAAGGTCAATATGAATGTTCAACTGATAAGACAGTAAAGTTCAATATCAATGGTTATAACTTCCGAGGATATATTGAAGGTTGGTCAAAAGGTGGAAATACCCAAATAACAAGCTTTACAGGTGGTTTGACTGATTTCACTGCTAAAGGATATGAACGTTATAATGTCCGAGTTGATTATGACGATGGAAATTACAGTTACAACTATGACCTTAGTGCTGAATTTGGTGCAGGTGGCTCCACAGTAGCAAGTGGTGATGTATTTCCTCCAACAAATAACTTAGACCCATACGCAACATATTACTTAGGCTGGAACGCAAACAATGGTGGACTCCAATGGTTCTACCAAGGTGGAAATGGTAACTAACAAATGATTGAAGCAATACTATACGGATTTTGGGGCTTTACTATTATCTTGTTCCTAGTATTGCTTCTCTTTTTGTTAAACAAGTTCTAAGGAGGATAATTTGTATGGAAGAATTGCTTGCCAATGCTTTTAGCACTGGAGATTTGAAAATTGTTATTGTTGCTGCTATCTTGTACTTAGTCATAGCTATTCAAAGAGGTAACACTAAAAAGGATAGGGATGATACTGCTGATGAGTTTGATAAACGCATTAGTTTATTAGAAAACGAAACTAAAAGGATTAAAGACTTGGACTTAGAAACTAAACTAGCCCAAATACAAACTGACCTTCAATGGATTAAAGAAAATTTGAAGAAATAAAAAAGGAGGTTTTAAGCCTCCTTTTTCAAATACTCCTTGAAATATTCTTCGGTTTTCTTGTTATATCCATTGAGGTTGAAATACCACCTCATTAGTTTGTTGTTATCAATCCTATTTCCACATGCATCAATCTTTCCTAATCTTCTTTTAGCGAATGATTCTGTATCTTTTGTCAAGTAATGTTTCAAGTACAAGTTATTCCAAACAACTTTATCAAATGGTGAAGAATTTGTTTCTTCATTCAAAGCATTGATATACACTCCATTATCAACAAAGATAGAATGTGGTGAAATACACTTAGCAAATTTATTAGTCTTGTGGAACAAGCTCTTTGTGTGATTGTTCTCTGTATACCCATTTGGCAAAGTATCATTGTAAACACAATCCTTGGTTGATGGTTTCTTAAATCGTTCCCAAACTGGTGCGGGTTCGTATTTGTCTAAGGCATTATCCCCGTATACTTGCCAACTCAGTTTCATAACATCAAAATTATCACTATTACGAATAAGTGAATGAATGGGAATTTCATCTTCAACAAATTCATCTACATCTATGAATAGACAATAATCGTCTTTATCCATCCAATCAATAATTTGTTGGTAGGCTGGAAGTTGTATAGCTTGCTTTCCAATTACATTGTAGATATTGACATACTTGCTGATATAGCTTAAATCACCATTCCCGACCATTATCAAACAAGTGAATGCAATCAAAGCCCTTGTTACGATGGTAGTCCACCCAATCCTTCAAATATCTTTCTTCGTTCTTAGCTATTGCACACAAGTGAATCATTTATCGCCTCCAGTATGCTTATCAACAAAATTGTTTCGTTTACACATTCTGTCCCATTTCTTCTTATTCAACCAAGGAAATTCGTGATATTTGTTAAAATAGTTATTACAAGCAACATAAAGACCGCGATTAGCCTTTGAAGTCAAGCCCGTATATTCCTTGAAAGCCTTCCCTATTTCCGTAGTAGCTTCTCTTTCCTTGCGTACTTTTGGTTCTTTTGGTTTCAAATCCATAGACATAATTTTTTCTTCATTAGGATTATTACCCCAGGCTATTTCGTGTGCTATCTTTTGACACTTGATAAACTTTTCACCATACTTAGCTTTGAATGACTTGTTAATGTAAATTAATATTGTGTTTTTTGGTATGCCAGTCCAATAGCTTGCTTCAACAACGGTTGATGAAATCAAACTAAATGGCTCAACAAAGGTTAAACCTGCATACTCAATATAGTCTATGATACTTTTCAATTTCTCGTCTTTGCTCATAATGGTAAAATTAGAAAATTATTTGATGAAATTAAAATCAAAATTATTTATGTGGTAGTATAAACTTATCGTAGAATGTAACTAAAAAGTTACATAAAAAGTTGCCAAACTACCCTTGACAAGCAAAAAAGGGTTTTCTATTGTTGGAACAAACAAGGAGATTCTATGCAAACACTAGAAGAAT
>Ga0247611_10002042_pt1 | contig 34144 bp, 28 predicted proteins | sample 177DNAGHGhighgp2_FD_192422 | JGI IMG/M metagenome (GOLD analysis project Ga0247611, IMG submission 192422) | Sheep rumen microbial communities from Palmerston North, Manawatu-Wanganui, New Zealand - 1770 DNA GHGhigh gp2 | ecosystem: Host-associated > Mammals > Digestive system > Stomach > Rumen... | reverse complement strand
TTATATTCGCCTGTATAGCCACGAACATCTTTATAGAACTGGACTATTTTCGACATCGTAAGTGGTTGCCACAGCGAGGGGAGCAAGAACGGAAGCGCATAACGATAGGCTTTCTCGCCTTGGACAGACGACATACTCGCCAAATGGTCGTTCACTTGATAATATGCTGCCCTAAGATTTCCTGATACTCATTCAAAATCTCGTTCGTTACACACAGGTCGAAACGTCCAACAAGGAATGCATCCCATATCGGACGGTATGGACTCTTACGTGCAATTATCTGTAGCAGGCAGTTTGTATCTATGACTACAGGATTCATCGGCTACTTATTATAGGGCGTACGGAAATGGGAGCCACGTAACTCCTGAAGTTTCTTTTCGTCCCACTGACCACTCTCCCAAAGCCGATCCATCTCCTCGTCCACCTGCTTGGCGTAGAACGCAGCAAGTTGCTTCCTCAGCTGCTCCAAACCCATAGCGGTCTTGATATGCGACACCAAATTTAACACATGCACCTGTGCTGGGCTAAAAGTTATTGCTTCCATATCTGTTCCTTCCGTTTTTTCTATTCGTTTGCAAATTTACATAAAAGAATTTAATGCGATACACAAAAACAGGGAAAAAGTGAGTTTTCGAAGCATTAAAACGGAAGATTTGGCATTTTTACACCTTTCTACTATATTGCATAACTTTGAAGGCTTTCATAAGAAAGCGGGAGCAAAACACTCGGATTTTACCTTCATTACAGGCTTTTTTAGCTTTTTCGGCAGATAGATTTTGCTGAGTCGAGAGAAAAATGTATCTTTGCCTAAGGAAATTTTCTGTTGCACGACCTGCAACCTATGTTGCACGACCTGCAACGTACGTTGCACGACCTGCAACAGAAATTACCCCTAGGGGTAACAAATTTTTCCCTTAAGGGGCGCAAAAAATAGTATTAACAACCAATAATCACAATAAACTATGGCAGGATATATTTTAAAAGAGCTACCAAAGGGTATGAACAATAGCGAAAAGGCATTGTTCCCCAAAATGCAGAATTACTCCATGCTTGACTTTAACAGTGTGGTAAAGCAAATGCACACCTACTCAGGAACTTTCAGCGAAGGCACCATCAAAGGCGTCATAGACACACTTACGACCATGATGAAGGCTTGGATGATCGAAGGACACAGCATTAAAATCGATGGATTGGGCGTTTTTTCGCTATCGCTGGGATTCGACACAAGTGCTCCTTCCGAACAGGAAATCGCAGAGAACCGACTAGAGGTAGGCAGCGATGCTGACGAAGAGACGAAGTCGAAGTACAGAAAGGTTTTCATACAAGGCATCAACTTCAAACCCGACTCACAGCTACTGAAAGATATGAACGAGGAAGCGAAGTTCGAACGCATAGAGCCAGAAGTGCAGCTTCCGAAAACGAATCCTCACAGCCGCGAAGAAAGGCTTGCAATCGCTCAAGCTCTTATCGACAAAAACGAACAAATGACCCTTACCGACTACGCTTTAGCTACAGGACTTGAGCGCAGCACAGCATCGAGGGAACTGAAAGCTTTTGTGAACGACCCTTCCTCGGGCATTACTACCCAAGGAAATTATTCACACAAGGTCTGGGTGAAAAAAGAGAATGCCTAAACAAGCATTCAGCAAAGTCGTTTCAGTTGAACAACGAGAAGCGATAGGCAAAGGTGAGCAGCAGATAGGAGGTCTTTCCAAGCGTACGTGTCTCACTCCATTGTGTATCGCTCATCGAAGCTGAGAAACCTCGATTGTTGTCGAGGATATCGTTCCACTCAAGGGTGAGGTTTGCCTTCCGTTTCCAGAAACGATAGCCGACAGACGCATTCCAGATGTAGTCAGTCGTGTTGGCTGACGAGAGTTCGTAGCCGAAATGTTTCTGGAACGTGAAGTTGGTTTGTAGCGAAAGGCCGAGATCCATTTCATGACGGAGTTCGAAACGGCTGCTGAAAGACTGTCCATGCGTGGAGGTATTCATATACTGATTCTTGCGAAGGTCGAGATTATAGTTGACCATCACTCCTGCAATCCAATGAGCGTCAGTATATCCGCTAATAAGGATGAAGTTGAAATTGTTCCACTTCGTCGCACTTTTCACAGGTTCGCCCATAGCTCCAGCAGAGGGCTTCATGTTCTGCACATACGACACATTATTACTATATGTATGTGTAGCGATTGCATTCACAGACAGTTGGCCGAACAGCTTCGTAAGGAACAGATAGGAGGTAAGGCTCCAGTTGCCGTTGATGTTGACAGGCATCGTTTGGCGGGCACCTGTAAGGGGATCGAGGGTTGTCTTGTTGGTCACTTGACGATCTGTTCGCCCATAAGTCAGAGATGCTCTCAGCAACGCACGATGCTGCCATTCGATGCTTGCATTATGACGGAACGCCTCTTTCAGGTTAGGATTACCCTGATAGATGTTCATAGGGTCGGAACTATTGACTGAGGTTGAAAGGCTCGAGGCGGAAGGCATCTGATTGCTTCCATCGTACTTGATGGTAATGTTGCTCTGCCCTGAGTCAAACTTGATTTTCAGTTCTGTCGAAGGGCTGAAGATGGTCGAGTTGTAAGTACTGCGGAACGTGCTGCCCATGTGGGCATCGCTCACCACGAGATGAACAGGACGCACACCCATCGAGAGTTTCCAATTGATGGTCTTATTGTCAATCAGCAAGCTTGAAGTCAATCCATGAGAGAGGGTGTGGTTGCGTTTGTCGTACGACAGAGAGTCGATCAGTCCTGCCCCATTCCTATATTGTTGGTCGTTCTGATTGTCTGTATAGCGCACCCGATAAGCTAACTGCAGGGTGTTTTTCTCTCCGAATCGGTAGTTGTAGAACGCACTTCCTTCGAGCGAATAGTTGTCCTGAGGCGACGAGATGATATAATTGGTCACATCAAGGCTGTCTGCCAACTTGGCAAAGCGCGAAGTCGTGTTCGAATGGGTGGTGCTACGCGAATTCGAAATGTTTGCACTGAACGTCACACCCACCTCATGGCGCTGCAACGTATCGAGAAAATGATTGAGACGCCCATTCCAATCGAAGTTCTTGCTGTTCGAGCGAGTGATACTCTCTCGGGTGGTGTTACTGATGAGGTTTCCTGCATCATCGCTAATGATGCTGGAACCCGATGACGCACTTTTCGAATCGCTACTTTCCACAGAGACATTTGAATGCCAACGGGTTTGCTTACTGAAACTGCCGTCAAGCACCACCGATCCGCTATAACGGTTCGAACGATTGCTGTTGCTGTTCTCGCTCTCTGTTCGTTGCGTGAATCCAGGCATGAACAGTTGTGTGAACCCTTCCGTCTTGGTATCCGTTCGATTATACCCGTAATTGAGTCGCGAATCGATGTGGGTCTTCCCAAGTGTCTGCTCATACGAAGCGCGAGCATTCGTGTTCACATTCCGCATCTCGCCAGCTCGAGGCAAGTCGCGCGTGTTGAACTGCAAACCCATCTGCGCTCCTCCCTTCACATACGTATTGCCCGACAACGAGAGGAGGAAGTTCTTGAAGTCCTCTGTCACACCCACTGAGGCATTGGCGAAATCCACATTCCGAAGTGCCTCCTTTGTCTGCATATCCATCACAAGGTGGTTGTCAGTCATCACGTTGAGTGTATCGTCAGGTACCTCATACACCTTGAGACTCTTGATTTTCTCATGAGGCATATTGTTAAGCGCTACACTGATATCGTGCTTGAAGAACGGGTCGCCATTCAGTCGCATCTCCTCGATGCTGCGTCCCAAATAGGTCAATTCGCCCCCTTCGTAACGCAAGCCAGGCAGACGTCGAACCAAGTCGAGCAATACCGACCCCGAAGGTGTCTCGTAAGCATCGGCATTGAAGATGGTCGTATCGCCTCGCTGATACATCTTCTGCAACTCACCAATCACCTCAGCCTCAGCCAAAGTGACGGGGTTGGAATGAAGAACAACGGTATCGAGGTTTACAACCAGTTTATCGCCGATGACGTCTTTGTCGGGTTTCGGGGTGAACACACGATCGAATGGTTCCATTCCTACATAGGTGATACGCACTCTCACACGAAGATCTTTCAGTTTGTTTCGACAGAAGATATATGCAGCCACCTTTCCATCAGCATCAGCCGCAGCACCTCCCATCTGGGTGGTATCTTCCACACAAGTGAGCATCACGTTTGCTCCTTGCAGCGTATAAGGTGTGGGTTCGAACTCATCGGTGGCCATCACGACTCCTGTCACCTCGAATCGATGTTTGAGGAATGCGGAGACGAGTGCCCGCATCTCTGGGGTGATATCTTCGGGCGAAAGTCCGAAACGTCGCAACAGGTCAACCTGTGCATTCATGGTGATGCTCATGATGAGCAACACAATGGTTAGATTTATTTTCTTAAAAGTAGTCATTAGGTTTATAATATCTTTGTAATCTTATATCCTTGTTTCTGTAACATCGAGAGGATGCCTTCGCTACCCTCGGCATTGAGCAGATGTGCAAGACCTACGACGACAAGCGTTGAACGGTCTTTCATCAACTGTGGCAACTGGGTCATCCAATAGCGGTTGCGTCCTTCGACAATCACGTCATTGGCATATAGTCGTTCTGCCTCAGGAAGACTACGGGTAGACTCCATCGTTTCATAACCTTTTCCACTTCTGTATAAGGAATCTATCTGACCCATTCGGGTAGTGAGTTCATATTGTGCCACCCCTCCCCTATAAATCAACTGTACGAGATTCTTAGTGCTCAGGTCGTTCAGAATCAGGTTTATCATATCCGATTGGCTGTCAATAAGGGTGTTCAACACATTGATGCTGTCAAGCCCCACACTCTTGATACGTGGCTGCGATCTGTCGGGATGCTCAGCAGCGTACGCCTCGTTCATTTCGTTGACCTTTGTCGCAATCATGACATCCAACAGCTTATATTCGCCTGTATAGCCACGAACATCTTTATAGAACTGGACTATTTTCGACATCGTAAGTGGTTGCCACAGCGAGGGGAGCAAGAACGGAAGCGCATAACGATAGGCTTTCTCGCCTTGGACAGGCGACATACTCGCCAAATGGTCGTTCACTTGATAATATGCTGCCACAAGATCCAACGAATCGAGTTGCTGAGGGGTCAGATAGCGAGTGTAGGCATCTGTCTTGGTGGTATCCATGAATTCTGCTATAATCGCAGGCATCTCACGTTCGAGCTTAGAGGCATCGAATCCCTGCAGTTTTGAAATCAGAGTTGCTATCGAAGCCTGCTGATCGGGATGAATCATCTCCTCCATCCCCATCTCAGAAGCGAGACACGTGATGGTGCCGAGTATGGAGTCAAGTCCTGGTATCTCATGCATGTAGTCACCATGAACATAATGGACGGTTCCCAATGCGTATGAGGGCTTCTGTCCTTTCTTCTCAATCTTGAAGAACACCCCGTCAGGTACCTTCTGCCCCTTCTGCTGAGCCGCGAGGGGTGCAGCGCCCGTCATGAGGACGGACACTGCGAGTAGTATTAACCTTAGAAATCCTGTTTTCATAATCATTTAATACATACCATAGACGATGATTCCTGTCTTCTCTCCTTTGGTCAATTTTATTTTAAAAAAGCGATCCTCCTCATCGTTTTCTCCTTCTGGAGCTGGAGAGCCGTTTCCCCAGATAGTGGAGAAAGAATACTTATCACCGTCTCTGTACCAATTCAAAGAATCCATCTTTTCGAACAACTCGTCTGATGGTAGCGTTTCAAATTCAATGTACAGACTGTCTTCAAAATCCCCAAGAAAACTTGTGGGACCAATAAAAGCTTTCGTGACTTTGTATTCAGGAATCCTTACGCCCGTAATGCGTTCAATACGGTCAATGGACCACTCCTCGGGTTTAACGTCCAACGGTCCGCAAGCGGTGAGGCAAACAAGCACGAACCCTATGAGGACAAATGCCTTAAACTTTACACTATAAACCATAAACTATAAACTTTAAACTTTAAACTTTATTACCGTTTCTTCAAGCGATTGGTCTTGACCGTATCTTCCTCTATTGTAAGCTCGACTGGTAATACCTCATCAGCCTCCAGATGACGGGTCTTGATGCCTCCAAGTGCAGCACGGCTTCTGCGAAGCACATTGGTCGTTCCCTCTATCTCGACATCGCCTGCACCTCCCGACACAGCTGTGATATCCTTGCACTCGACCTCAAGTTCGATGCCTCCTGCTCCAGTCGAAATAGCCAGGATATGATCGGCTTTGATTTCTCCATCGATATCACCTGCGCCGTAGGTGTAGAAGAAGGCCTCTCCTTTCACTTTCGCCTTCTTGAACGTAGCATCGCCCGCACCTGTGACGTTAACAGTGAGACGATCTGCTTTCAGCTTGCGAAGGCTGAGGTCGCCTGCTCCATCCAAATTTATCGTGACGTCTCCTGCATTGATTGTGTTCAGTTCTGCATCGCCAGCTCCTGAGATGTTCAGATGGAAGTCGTTAATATATACTGAGTCTTCAATGATGAATTCGCCCGAACCTGTAACACTCACGCCAAAGAGCGTAGGGGCATACACGTTGACCAAAATAGCTGGTGTCCAACGGGTGTAATTACGATTGGCCTTCACATTGAGTACCTTGTTCATCTCGCCGTCAGGTCCTTCCGAATCGGACAAGTCGATTGTGTAGGCATCAATCGCCTTTTCGTTTCCTACTACCGTCACCTTAAAGGAGTCGCTTTGGAAATACTTGATTTCAGCACTTGTCTGGGAAGTGATATTACAGAACTCGCCCAACTGCAAGTCTTTCTCAACCACCTTACCCCACGTCTCCGAATCGCGGAAATCGAGGTCGTGCTGTTCTGGCCTTCTATCCATAGGGATACAAGCCACAACAAGGAAGAGGACTGATGCAACGATAATAAGACATCTGCTAATCCACATCAAATAAAGATGTCTTAAACTCTGATTGGTATTCATACTATTTATGCTATTACTTTGTTGATATAACCAGTTAATTCATTCACTGTGATGCCAAGAGTCTGCATGGAACGGGCTATCTCAGGAATGGCTTCCTCGATAAACTCCTCCTTGCGTATGTTGTGAATCGTCTGTTTGGCGCCTGGATTGACAAAGTAGCCAAGTCCGCGCTTCGTAAAGATAATCTGCTGACTCTGCAGCCAATCGTATGAACGCATCACAGTGTTGCTGTTCACCTCGACCTGTGCTGCTGTCTCGCGTACTGATGGCACACGTCCCTCCTCCTCAAGTTCGCCAAGAAGAATCTGGTCGCATATCATGTCAGCGATTTGCAGATATATTGCTTTCTTTCCTTTGAAATCCATAGAATACTTAGTTTTATAGTGATTACTTATTCAGCTTGTTGCAGAGCTGAGCCTTCGTATAGCGATTGTATGCCCACACCCAGAGGCCTGTTCCGGCAATCAGGGCCAATGATCCATAAATATACAAGTAGATGTGGAAGTTCTCGAAGAATGACTTCATGTCCTCGCTTAAGCCATCCATCATATCGATATTAGACGTCAGATAAATCATGACAATGAAAATCACGATTGCAACACAGAAGCCGATTACCTGAAGAATGATGTATGTGAGAGGCAGGTTGAACTTATACTTCAGTGAGTTGCCGAATGCGTAGATGGCTGTCGTGAAGAAGATTGAACACCATGTAGAGAAGTAGGTAGCGTTCAAAACGGACATTAAGGACGTATCCTGAGGAGCAACATAAGTAGGATCAGAGATGGTAACCCCATTCATCGATGCATGCATCTGATTGGTGAAGTTCTGTAAAGCTGTTGAGAACGTATTTGAGAACACACCTACAAAGATCGACTCTACATTCTGTCCATCTTTAAATACTATGATCGACATCAGGTAGTTGATGAGGTCGGCAAGAGCCACAGCGACTAATATCGTAGCGATACATCCTCCAATACAAATCAGTATATGCCACAGGTATTTCTCCAAATTGGTAGCGGGGATGGTGAGGTTGGTGATACGCCCCTGCTTGTTACGCAATGGGTGCAGTGTGCATCCTGCAGAAATGAACAAACTATACTCTATGATGACAATCACCGCCACTGATGTCAGCGTCAGGTCTTGATAAATCGATGCTGGAGCAGACATCTGATAGGTGAGCCAACGCATGAAGAACGAGATGATCGCAACTCCCACGATTGTAGCTATCAAGACCAGAGCCATGTTGCGATAGAAGTTCTTATTGATGGTCAGGTCGAATTTTGCGTAATTAGAAAAACGCGTTGTATTGAATGTACTCATAGCTTAAAGTCCTTTTTCTTGTTGTAACAATTTATTAAACACTTCCTCCAGATTGATGACCTCATCGTCGCCAAAGAGCTGGTCCATCTTGGTATTGAGCAGCACCTTGTTCGGCTCAATCATAATCACGTGGTCGAGCAGCAACTCCACATCGCGCACCTGATGGGTAGAAATGACGATAATCTGATCAGGGTCGGTCGAAGCTGCCACAACCTTGCGGAACTGGCTCTTCGAAGGGATGTCAAGACCGTTGGTAGGCTCGTCCATCAGTAAGAGACGAGTGCGGGCAGCAAGGGCAATACTCATATACACCTTCTTCTTCTGTCCCATACTCAACGCACCCAAGTTGATTTCGCGAGGCATCTCGAATTTCTCCAGACAGTCATACATCATCTTCTCATCAAAGCGAGGATAGAAAGGCTTGATAGCATTGATGTACTTCTGAATCGGAATACCTGGCAGATTGTACTCCTCGGGTACAATAAACATATCGCTCAACAATTCAGGCAGACGCAGACGAGTCTCTGTGCCATTGTAAGTCACCTGACCTGTCTGAGGATGAAGCAATCCCATAATCAAGTAGAGCAATGTGCTCTTACCTGTTCCATTCTTACCAAGAAGGCCATAGATACCTCCTTCGTTGATTTCCAAAGAAAAACGATCCAATACCGGACTATTCTTCTTGTAGGCAAATGTTACATCTTGAATCTTTAACATAATCTTATTCCTATTTAGTGATTTACGACTATTTTTTCTGGTGCCGACTTTAAAGCATTACCAATGAGCAAAAAGTTGCTATCGATGCGATGATTGTTACTACGATAATCATAATTTTCAAATTTTTAAGTTAGTTGTTTTGTTTATTTTTTCTGGTTCTTTTATTAGCGATTTAGTGTACTACTTAACTAAGACACTGCAAAGGTAATACACTTTTCTGAATCCGCCAAACATTTTTGCAACTTTTTTATGATTTTTCTTCATTTTTCTTCTTTTCAGGACAAAATCGAAAAGCCAACAAGAAAAATAGGACACAATCGGCATCAACTCTCCTATTTACTTCTCACACTCTTTTCAATTCTTCAATCTTTCAATTCTTCCTAATATAATAATAATATAATAATAAGGTGTAGAAGAAATAGGGATTTTCCTACTTGCGATTCCCACATTTATGCCTAACTTTGCACCCGCAAACTGAAAAGTAACATCATACTAAGCAAATAAATCAATATGAGAAAACTAATCGTAATGTGCGCATTAGCCGTATCTGTAGCAGCTATGGCACAGGAACAGAAGAAAGAAGAGCCAGTAATGACCAAGGAGAAAGGTGGAGTATATATTATCAATACAACCACACTCTGCGACACAAAAGGCTATAAAAGCCCGACCCCGTTGAAGGTAACCGTGAAGAAAGACAAGGTTGAATCAGTGGAGGCCCTGCCCAACATGGAAACTCCAAAATATTTCCGCCGCATCAGCGAAGAGCTACTTCCTAAGTTTGTCGGCATGAAATTTGAAGAGTCCGAAAAGGTTGATGCACTCACTGGTGCTACGAAGAGTAGTAACGCTGTGAAAGCGAATATGAAGGCTGCATACGACTATTATAAGAAGAATAAATAGCAAATTTCATCGTTTTTTTGAAAAAAAAAGCATTTCATTGCTTGTATATCAAAAAACTTTTGTAACTTTGCAGCCGCAAAAGAAAGATATGGCATATTTTTCGCTTGCGACATCAGATTGGGATATGGTGTAATTGGCAACACAACAGATTCTGGTCCTGTTATTTTGGGTTCGAGTCCCGATATCCCAACAAAGAAGCGTCAACAATCCGTTGATGCTTCTTTTTTTACATGATGGGGTGATTGTTCTCGATTGTCATTTTGACTTAATGACTAATGACTATTGACTATTGACGCATTTTGATAGCCCTGAAGGGGCGGAATATCGTAGGAAAGGGCGGAAGCCCTATTTCCTGTAAACGCCCACCCATCGCCCTGTAGGGGCGAAATATTATGTCGCACTTACAGCGCTTGGGATGGTGGGGTGTCGTTCCGATAGGGTTTCACCCTATCCTTTGTTATGTCACCCCTACGGGGTTTCTAGGTGACCACTCCCCGCCCTAGAGGGAGGGGAAAGGGGGTGGGTCTGTTAGATCTTTACCCTATCCTTCGTTCTTTCACCCCTACGGGGTTCTTGAACCTTGAAACTCCTCTGGAGGAGTGTGCAATTTGTGCAAAATATACAACACGTTAATGTGATGTATTTGCTACATTATAATTTACTAATTTTTGTGTATTTCCGTTATTTTCCCCCATTTCATCGACGAAAAGACGCCATGACGCTCCAACTCCTCCCAACGCAGCACCAACTTGCCACGAGCCTCGTCGTTGAATTTCGTGGCGATGTACAGGCACTCGGTCTTGGTAAGGAAATAGCAAGGTAATGTACGTCCTGTAGAGTCTTTGTAAGTACTGAGTCCAAATTTGGACTGAGCTACTTTCTCCCACGCTGGTCCATATTTCTGATGGCCTTCATTACGTCTTTGTGTTGTTTACCAGTCAGCTCGGCAATAATACAGTTGATTCCGTATTTTTTTCATTGTTGAAATGCGTAATTTTGGGAGAAAAAGTCAACCTTTTCAGGAAAAAGGCTGTCATCCAAATCAGGAAAGAATAAAGCCACACTATACTGGAAAGGCAGTCAAGATAGTCAAGATAGTCAAAGTCAAAATAGTCAAAATGAATTTCGGATTTCTGTTTTTATGCTCACTATATAATAATATATAAATATATATATTTATATATTATTATATAGTGGCCACTTTTTTCAACCAGAAACGATTTTGACTAAATGACTAATGACTAAAATGACTAAATAGATTTTTTTCATTTTAACGTAAAAAAATTGGTAAAACATTCGTAGACCGCCCAAACTATTTCGTAACTTTGTACCGTGAAAATCAAGCGAGATTTTTGCAGCCCTTAGGGGTAACAAAAATTCCCCTTAAGGGGAACAAAAATCAGGCCTAGAGGACGGAAGCCGGCAACCAGAATCGAAACCTGAAAACAAGTTGTTAAAAACGGAAGTAAAACGAGTAGTTACGCTCTCCTCTTCCTTAACACAAAGCGTTCTTTGCGTTACCGCGAAAATCGGCAGCGCCTCAACAAAGCCTAAGCGAGCTTTCGCTCTGTGTTCGGCTTGCGCGTTCTTTGCGTTACCGCGAAAATCGGCAGCGCCTCAACAAAGCCTAAAGCGAGCTTTCTGCTCTGTGTTCGGCTTGCACGATCTTTGACATACTGATACAACACACACCCTTGTAAGTAGACAGACTCCTCTTACAAATTCCTCCACCATTGACCCACTCCCCCTGGCACTTGTCACAACAAAAAAAAGCCCCCCTAAGATAAGGGGAACTTTTAATTAGTTGTCTTCCACCAGAGTGGCGATTGCTCACCACTCTTTCGCTAAAATCATCTTACCATTATCTTTTTACCATCAACGATGTTGATACCCTTTTGGAGGGAGTTGATTCGCTGTCCTTGCAGGTTATAAACACCTCTGTCTGGTTTTTCCGTCTTTTCAATGTTCAGTTCTTCGATGCCGAGAGCTGGTGTGACTCCGTCCATACTGAGGAACACTTCTTTGATGTATAACACACTAGAACCATTGGTTGAGAATCCAACCTTGTAGATCTTCGATGGGCTCATCACTCGTCCCTTAGGTGTGACAAGATTCTGGAGGTCGATAACTACTGAGGTGGTCGGGCTCTTCATGTCGATAGTGTAGTAGTCGGAGTTGTTGTTATTGCTATCGTAGATGCGGAAAGTTGGCTTAGAAGACGATGCTCGTAAGAGCTTGACAACAAGATAGTTGTAGTCGGAGAAGTCAACTCCGTTGGTATAGAGCCATCCTCCAAAGCCATCCTTTTCGGTCTTAAGTCCACCTGTACGTTCCGTAAATGTGCCTGAACCGATGATAGATGGGTTGAATGCATCAGTTGTGAGTGGGAAGTAAGAAACCTTGACGGCGAAGGTTACCTCGCGACTGTTGCCGAGTGGATCGGTGTAGATTGCTGTGACTTCGGTCTCTCCCTCAGCAATTCCTACGATGTTTCCGCCTACCATACGTGCGATAGTAGGGTCGGCAAACTGATAAGTGCAAGACGAAGCTACGTTGGTCTGGAGACCTGAAAGCGAGGTGCAGGTGATATTAATCTGATGCGAACTACCAGGAGTAACGCAATAGTCAGTCTTTGACATAGCGAGATCGCTTACTGCGAGGTCTTCCTCACTGAACGTATGCAGCACACCAGGACCGAAGTAACCTTCTTCGCTGTAGTTAGGTTCAGTTGAGAACCAGTCGATATCGACTGAGCCGCCTAACTGCTTCGTAGCGTAGTTGTAGAGGAAGAATCGGTTTCCCACAAACACACCGAGCGTGTAGCCCATATTCATTTCACCTCCGAACTTGATGTATTTCTGGTTGTCGTAGCTATAGTAGAAATTCGCTTTATTGGTTCCGAAATTGACGGATGCACGCAGATAGATAGTGTCAGATTCGATTTCTGCTCCATTCTGCTTCTGCTGAGTTCCGTGCAGACTGTTCTGCTGCATGAAGTAGAGTCTCTTCTTTCCATCTGTGACTTTTACGCCGATGAGTGCATAAGGTTCCTGGAACACAGCTATACCAGCTATATCGCCCTCCAACATGTTTGTGGTAATCATCTTGATGGTTCCGAGTGAGTTATAGTACTTTGACGTACTCTTGCCCACAGGGTCGTATCCGAGGATACGCTGACTGAGGCTGTTACGTGCCCACTGAAGCGAATCGGTAACAGTAGCAGTGTACAGACGCAGGCATCCTGGATGTTCAAGCAGGCTCCATCTGCTGTTGTCGGGGTTGTGATTCCATTCCCATTGCATACCGAGTGTAGCATCGGTGAATGTGTCGTTTGTAGGGAGATAGGTACGCGGATAGGTTTTGCCCACATTTGGTTTTGGGTATGCTTTTCCGCCTTCGCTGACATCACGACCGTTGTTTCCTACAATTGGCCATCCGTCAACCCATTTTACTGGTTCGAGGTAAGGGATACGTCCGATTGCTCCTGCATCACGGAACAACATGGTCCACCATTCGCCTGTTTGGGTTTCAACCAAAGCACCCTGATGAATCTTCTGACCTGCAAACGTTCTTCCCTTTGGGTTGGATGAGGTTGTAGGACCTACATATTCCTCATAAGGTCCCATTGGGTTCTTCGAACGGAAAGTGGTCTGACTACCTTCCGTACCTCCATAGGTAGCATAGATGTAATAGTAGTCACCAATGTGATACATATGGCTACCCTCGCATCCGTTGCCTACGGTAATCACCTTTGTGCTGGAAATCTTTGCAAGGGTTTTTGCATTAAACTTATTCACCCAGATATCCCCGATGCCGCATGCTACATAAAGGTAACCGTCACCTTTAGGTCCATCGTCGAATAGCCAACCTGGATCGTGATAGCCCTCAGGAAGCAAGGTAACATCCCATTTGCCTTCCGGATTAGAAGCCGTCAAGAGGATGCTTCGTGAATCGGATGACCAAGTTGAGCAAGGGAAGTAGAGGTAGAACTTACCTGCATGATAGTTGAGAGAAGATGCCCACATGCCTTGTGAATAGTGGTGCTTGCCTTTCAGCAGATTGTATGCATCGTTGTCAACAATCTGCAGCAATGGATTCGCACAATATTCCCAATTGACGAGGTCCTTTGATTTCAGGATAGTAGCACCTGGCATATAGAACATCGTAGTACTAACCATATAATAGGTATCATCCACACGAATGAGGTCGATATCGGGGAAGTCGCCATTGATGACAGGATTGATAAACTTGTTGTTGCCCAAGTCGCCCGTCCACTGATGGGTGTAAGCCATATATGGGCGAGTATCCGTATTCCAGTCCTTGTACCATTCGAAGCATGCACCACTACAAGCCTCGTAGGTATCATTATAGCCCGCAGCCAACATCTTGTCCTTGAACGCAGGTTCGAGCACACGGTTCTTGTTGTTTTTCCACGTATTGTATGTGAGACTATTATTGACAATCCACTTGTCAATATCGAAGAAGTCGCTTGTACCAGTCAGCGTCATACCGATGTTACCATAATAGTCGTGTACAGCCTTCCACGCTTTGCCCCACTTCGACGTTGAGCCTGTAGCCCAAGTGCCGAAGTTCTTATAGACGTTCTGACCCATTTCGTTTACGTGGTCGATATCATTGGTATTCTGCGGACTCCAGTCAATCTCAGTCACCACAATAGGGTTGGTCTCAACGACAGGCACCTGACGTTTGAAGTTATTGATGAACGTCTGTGCATTTGCATTCTTATCCTCTTGTCCATACCATCCTGTGTAAACATGAACAGCATAGCCTATATTATAGCTCTCAAGCGGATAGGTAGCATAGCCCTCATAGCCCGACTGATAACCCGTTCCGACTCCCCAGATGATACCTGTGAAACCGTTGGCACGAATCTTATCGACGATAGGTTGGAAGAAGTCGTGCAGCGCATTAGGGCTGCTTTTTCCGTTGGCATCATGAACAGTAATCGGCTCGTTGGCAAGCTCGATTGAAATCTGTCCTGAGTACTTGAGCACAGTATCATTTTTCGACACAATGTCCCATACATCCATCAGATAGTGTTGGTAAGCACCACCTACCTCAATGGTTCCAGGACATACGCCAGGTGGACGCATGATGACATACAGACCTCGAGCTATCGCCTCCTGGGCTATTTTGGTATAAAGGGTACGCAAGTACGTATTGAGACGTGTCTTGCTGAAGTGCTCGATATTTGCTTCACCATCACCTGTCTTTCCTGCTTTCACAGTATTACCGTCCTCGTCCACATAGCTGTATTGCACACTATTGTCGTTGGTCCATGCAGGCTCGAGATGCAGACGGAACGCATTACAATAGGTGCCAAGTTCAGGATTAGCCATTCCGTCAAACAGTTTCTTGAAATAGTCGATACAGCGCTGACGACCAGCATCGTTGTAATCCCAGCCCCAGCGGCCGTTGTTGAACCAAGCACTCGGAGTATCCATCACACCATGCAGACGTACGATATTTCCGTTGGCATCCTTCAAATGTTTACCATCCACATGGAGTGGAGGTGTGTTACCAAAAGTCTTGTTCTGTGCAAACCCTTGAGTAGCAAATAGGGTGAGCAACAGTAAAAACAAAAAGTTTCTTCTCATATTAGTAATATTAGTTGGGTTGTTTTTTCGACTGCAAATTTCGTGTTTTTTTTTCGAATACCTTATAAAAACAAACAATAATCTTTATGATTTTGAAACAATCAAGCGAAAAACAGATTATTTATACATTATACATTATACATTTATGCATTTTTTTTCGTACCTTTGCAGCAACAATCATTTAAACAACTCGAGCAATGTACAAAAATGTATCTAATCACCCTTTACGAAACGCAGCGTTTACGCTGATGCTTTTCTTCCCATTCACATTATCGGCACAGGTAGTAGCTCCTGACTACAAAGGAGCATCAAACGGTAACCCAATCAGTGCAAGTGTGTTTTGTGCTGATCCGACAGCACTCGAATATAACGGACGTTTGTACGTTTACGGGACAAACGATCATCAGGAATTTATAGCCAACGGGAAAAAAGGCGATAACTCCTACGGTAATATTAAATCAATCGTCGTTTTCTCTACCGACGACATGGTCAACTGGACCTTTCATGGCACTATCGACACAAAGAAAATCTGTAGTTCCTGGATCTCAAACCCGTGGTACAAAAGCTTTGGAGTTTCATGGGCACCATCAGTCACATGGCGTACGACAGAAGCCGGAAGAGACGAATTTTTCCTCTACTTCTGTAACAGCAGCCATGGTGTAGGAGTCTTGAAAGCCTACTCACCCATAGGACCTTGGTCATCACCCCTCAATCAATTAATGATTCATTACGAAACCCCAGGAGCCTTCCCACAAGGCACATCAGCCAATTTCGACCCAGGAGTCGTCGTCGATGAAAACGGAACAGGGTGGATTGCATTCGGAGGACTTAACGAAAAGGGAGCACTCCTTCCCGACAACACCCGTATTGCCAAACTAAAACCCTCAATGACAGCTCTCGACGGTGCGGCCGTTACGATACCTGCACCCTATCACTTCGAGGCAAATGAACTAAACGTTATCAACGGCAAGTACGTCTTTACCTACTGTTCCCATTGGTCACGTAACCAATCCGAATGGAACACATACAAAAGCGAACATAACATCAAATCAAACATGCCAGGAGGAGGTACCATGTGCTATATGGTAAGCGATAATCCTTTGGAACCCGACTCATGGACATACAAAAACTATTACGGACCAGGAGTCTCAGGCAATAACCACTCACACCTCCAGAAATTCCAAGGTAACTACTATCACATCTACCATGACCACGGAAGCGTCTTGCTAGATGCCATGAAACAGGGAGGTGCAGTCAATTCAAGCGCTGGCGATTACCGCTCTATCTGCGTAAACAAAGCTACCGTCAACGAATCAACTGCAACTATCAGTCCTGTCACACTTAACCGAACAGGCGTCACACAAATCAAAAACCTGAACCCATACGAACTTCAACAGGCTGAGACTATGGCATCTGCAGGCGGTGTGATGTACGATGACTTTAAAAACATCAAAAACGTAACTTCAAAGAATACACTTGGCAATGATGCCTCTTCGAATCTTTATGTCAAGATGGCTGCCGGTTCATGGACTTCGGTCCGAAGAGTAGGATTCGGAACAAACGGAGCCAAGTCATTCACATTCACAGCAAAAGGTACAGGTAAACTGGAAATACGCCTGACAAACAGAACAACAACAGCAGCTGCAAGCATGGAATTCTCATCAACAACATTCACAGACTTCACAATGGATCTCGATTCCACCAAATTTGCAGGAACCAGAACTGTCTACTTTGTATTTACCGAAGCAACAAACGTCCAGTTTGACAGCTGGCAATTCATCGAAAACCTACCTGACGGCATTGAGGACATTGATGCAAACACCCCAAATACCACATCACAAATCTATGACCTGACAGGTAAAACACTAAACTCAGTTGGTCCAAAGAAAGGCATCTACATCATCAACGGTAAAAAGGTACTTGTACGATGAAACGCATTCTATTAACTACATTACTTGCGCTTGTAACGTTGTCAATCTGGGCTCAAGACGACAATACTGAGCGCTTGTGGTACGATAAGCCGGCTTCTATCTGGCTTGAAGCACTTCCCATTGGAAACTCACGCCTTGGGGGTATGGTCTATGGTGGTACGACAACAGCCCAACTCCAACTCAACGAAGAGACGTTCTGGAGTGGAGGTCCGCATAACAATAACAGTAAGACTTCTATCAACTACCTCGACCAAGTGCGCAATCTTATCTTCAATGGAAAGGAAAGCGAGGCTGAGACAATTATCAACCAGCAGTTTGTCAAAGGTCCGCACGGACAGCGTTACCTAAGTCTTGGCAGTTTGAAATTCAACTTCACCAGTTACAAGGCAGCAGCTGTTCACGACTATTATCGCGAATTAGATCTACGTACAGCTGTTGCAACAGAGACATTTACTGCTGATTCTTCTCATTACACCCGCACAGCTTTTGCTTCATTGGCCGATAGCATCATTGTGTATCGCATCCAGTCGGATGGCGACTCCCTCAGTTTCACCATCACCCACGCATGCGATTTCACCACTACCTATACAGGAAAAACCAACAACGTGAAAATGACCATCAGCGGTGTTGCTCATGAGGGAATTTCGTCTGCATTGAAAGCAGAATGTTCGTATTATGTAGAAAGCGACGGACGTGTGGTCGGTTATACATCGAACAATATACGTGGCATCCGAGTTGTCAAAGGCTCCTATGCCAATATCTATATCTCAGCTGCTACCAACTATCGCAAGTACAACGATGTGAAGGGAAGCGCCACGAAACGTAATGAAGCCACTTTGACCAATGCGATGCAATATAGTTACGACGAATTGCTTCAGCGGCATATCCAAGCCTATCAGGCACAATACAACCGTGTACACCTCTCACTACCATCCACCAAGAATAAAGACCTACCGACCGACAAGCGTCTCAATGCTTTCAGCGGTAGCGCCGACTACGGTATGGTGGCACTCCTATTTAATTATGGACGCTATCTGCTCATTTCTTCATCTCAACCTGGTGGCCAACCCGCCAACCTGCAAGGAGTGTGGAACGATAAGCGTGATGCTCCCTGGGATAGCAAATACACCATCAATATCAATGCAGAAATGAACTACTGGCCTGCCGAAGTATGCAACTTACAGGAAACCAATGGACCACTATTCGACATGATTCGCGACCTCAGTGAGACTGGTGCTATTACTGCCCGTCAGATGTATGGTTGCGACGGATGGGTAGCTCATCACAATACCGACCTGTGGCGTATCGCAGGACCTGTCGACGGAGCCTTCTGGGGTATGTATCCCAATGGAGGAGCTTGGCTCGCCACCCACCTTTGGCAACACTACCTCTACACAGGCGATAAGGATTTTCTTGCTGAATGGTATCCTGTCATCCGAGGCACAGCCGACTTCTACCTCGACTACATGCAACCACATCCTAAGTACAACAACTGGCTTGTGGTCGTGCCTTCCGTTAGTCCTGAGCAAGGACCTTCAGGCAAATCGACTCCTATCACAGCAGGCTGTACGATGGACAATCAAATTGCGTTCGACGCCCTTTCCAATACCCTCCATGCAGCCCAGATATTGGGAGTAGATGAAGCCTATCAGGACACTTTGCTTGAAGCAATTGCCCAATTACCCCCTATGCAGATAGGCAAATACAAGCAGTTGCAAGAGTGGCTCATCGATGGTGACGATCCAAACAACCAACATCGACATATCTCTCATCTCTACGGGCTATACCCTTCCAATCAGATTAGCCCCTACACACATCCAGAACTCTTTGCTGCGGCACAAACCACACTTACCCAACGAGGGGACGAGGCAACAGGATGGAGTTTAGGATGGAAAATCTGCTTCTGGGCTCGTATGCTGAATGGAGCACATGCCTTCACTATCTTGAAGAACATGCTCAAGTTGCTCCCATCCGAAGACGCAACAGGTCAGTACCCCAACGGGCGTACTTTCCCCAACCTCTTCGATGCACATCCCCCCTTCCAGATTGACGGCAACTTCGGAGCCACAGCAGGAATCGCAGAGATGATGCTGCAGAGCCACGATGGAGCCGTTCACCTGCTCCCTGCTATCCCAACCAATTGGACGTCAGGCAGCGTTAGCGGACTCAGAGCACGAGGCGGATTCGTGGTCGATATGAATTGGGAAAAAGCCAAGCTCACTATAGCCAAGATACACTCCACCATCGGAGGCATCATCCGTCTGCGGTCTTATGTACAACTTGAAGGCGAAGGACTGGTACCAGCTTCAGGACCTTGTCCTAACCCCCTGTTTGCACCAGCCACAGTAAAAGATCCACTTGTTTCTAAGTCAATAGGTACAGCCCCCAAGGCCTCTGTAAAGAAAGTCTATGAATACGACTTGCCGACCGAAGCAGGCAAAGACTACTGGATAGGGTTGATTGGGACAGGCATCCAAGAACTGAACAGCGAAAAGACAGAAAAGTCAGATGGAGGTATTTATAACCTACAAGGACAACGAATCAACTCTCTCCATAAGGGTATCAACATCGTTGATGGTATGAAGGTATATGTGAAGTAACACCTTCCCTTCTCCCCTCCCAAAGAGACGAGCAAAATACTTAATAATAGCGCACGGTGAAAGTTGTGCGCTATTGTATTGAATAACCTTATTAGTAAGAAGTAAAAGAAAACCCCTCCATCGAGTGGAGGGGTGCGTCATCGATTATAAACTTTTACCTGCGACCTACGATGACTCTTGGGTTATAGTTGTTTTGCGCAGTTCTTACAGTTGGGCGGTTGTTTGCCGGGCGGCCATTGTTGTGGGCATTTCCCCTATTGACAACCGTCGTGTTGTGATGAGGAGTAGTTGGGGCTGCAACATGTACGTTTAAGTACTTGTCAGCATAGAAGCGATCAGCCTTGCGATTGTTGCCTCCCTTGTAGTTTGCATACACCTTCGGACGATCTTTGTATAAGTGGTTCCTGTTGATGTATTGGTTGTACACATGGAATGTCCAGCGATTGGACTTCCAGCTGATTGGGCGATAGAAGTACTGAACACCTAAGTATTTATTATACTGATGAACAGTCAATACATATTGAAGGTCTGTGTTGCGACGCTTCCACCATCTGCCGTATGCATCTGAAGGAGAGTCAACACTCATCAGGTAGTCCAGATTGATTTCATAGACTGCTTCGTACTGGGCAGGTGTCAGGTTCAGTTCGTAAGCCATCTTGTCGCTCAGGAACAGAGCCTCGTTCTTTGCCATTTTGTAGCTCATTGCTGCGGCCGAGATAGTCATGACCATCATCACTGCCAGAATCATCATTTTCTTCATAATCTTGTCTCCTTTCTTTTATGAGTTAAACATTTTGTTTTTTGTTCACGGTGCAAAGTACGGCATTTCTCGTGGCATAACAAAAGGATTTTGCCTAAACTGAATGTTGCAAATTCCTAAACTATGCGGGAAATCCCTCTGAAAGAAAACAAAAAATGCAGGATCCTCGAATCCTGCATTTCCTCTTGATGCCTCACAGAGCTTAGTTGATCTTTGCTTCTTCGCTGAAGTATTTGTTGATGACTACATGCGCAATGATGCCACCAATGATAAGTACGAAACTACCTGCTGTGTACCAGTTCTGATCGCACAAGTCTGCCATAGCAGGAACGAATGTTGCAAGAATCATCAGTATTGCACCAACTAAAGCTAAGATTGCACCTAAGTAATTTTTAATGTCTTTTCCCATTGTATATTTGTTTTATGATTATTAGCCTTTTTGCATTTTGCTCTGCAAAGTAAGTAAAAAAAATCGACACAACCACCATTTATCTGCAATTATTTTACAGAATCTGTTGTTTTTTTGAAAAAAAGACGAGGTTTAGATTGTTTATCCGCATTTTTTTCGTACCTTTGCAGCCGCTTTACGCCAAAATACGATTGGCTGAAGTCAAAACAAAAACAATTTAATTAATTTCAAAATTTATGAATCAGTACGAAACCGTTTTCATTTTAACTCCCGTTTTATCTGATCAGCAGATAAAGGAAGCGGTAGAAAAGTATCAGACTTATCTCACTGATCAGGGTGCTGAGATTATCAATGTAGAGAATTGGGGTCTCAAGAAGCTTGCCTACAACATTGAGAAGAAGTCAACAGGATTCTATGCCATGATTGAGTTCAAGGCAGAACCTACAGTGATCGAAAAATTTGAGTTGCAGATGCGCCGTGACGAACGCGTGCTCCGCTATCTCACAGTCAAGAACGAAAAGTACGCAGCTCAGTATGCTGAGAAGCGTCGTAACTTAAAGAAGGAGGCATAATTATGGCTACACAGACTACATCAGAAGTACGCTTTTTGACTCCTCAGGCAGTTGACGTCAAGAAGAAAAAGTATTGTCGTTTCAAGAAGAGCGGTATCAAGTATATCGACTACAAAGACTCAGAGTTCTTGAAGAAGTTCCTCAACGAACAGGGAAAGATTCTTCCTCGTCGTATCACTGGAAACTCACTGAAGTATCAGCGTCGTGTGGCACAGGCTGTTAAGCGTGCTCGTCACCTTGCTTTGCTTCCATTCGTAACAGACTTGTTGAAATAATTAAAAGGAGGAAAGACAATGAAAATTATATTGAAGAAAGATGTCCAGGGCTTAGGCTACAAGGACGAAGTCCTCACCGTGAAGGACGGATATGGTCGCAATTATCTTCTTCCTCAGCGTTTGGCTGTACTTGCTACAGACAAGGCTATCAAGGCTCTCAACGAGGAATTGAAGCAGCGTGCTCACAAGTTGGCTAAGATTAAGGCTGATGCCGAAGAGGCTGCTAAGCAGTTCGAAGGTGTTCACCTTACAATTGAAGCTAAGGTTTCAGACGGACAGGCTATCTATGGTTCTGTTGGTCCTGCTCAGATTGCTGAAGCACTTGCTAAGGCTGGTATTGAGCTCGATCCAAAGAAGGTGCTCACTAAGGGCGTTAAGGCTTTGGGTCAGTACACTGCTCAGATTCAGTTGCATCGCGAAGTTACTGTAGAAGTTCCATTCGATGTAGTTCCTGATCAGGAATCAAAGGATGCTCTTGCTGAAATCGCAGCTCAGAAGAAGGCCGACAAGGCTAAGGAAGCTGCAAAGGCAGCAGAGACTGCAGAAGACGCTGCAGCTGAGGCAGAAGTAGAAGCTGAAGCAGAGGTGCTCGATGCTATGGATGCACCAGCAGAAGCAGCTGAGTAATTCAGTCATTGCAAAAGTAAAGCCATTTCTTAACCTGTATGGGTTTTGAAATGGCTTTTTTTCTTTTCGATTATTCCAAGTAGTTCAATTCACGATTGATGGCCTGCAACTCATCGCGAATAGCCCTCAAGCGGTCAATCAGCTCTGTTTTCTTGTTGGGATTACCCTTCTCGCGCTTCATCGCCTCACGCGCTCCTGAGAGCGTCATTCCTCGTTCCTTGACGAAATGATACACAACTCGTATCGCCTCTATGTCGTCCTTTGAGTATTGGCGAATGCCTCGTCCCACTTTCTTGGGATGGATAGATGGGAATTCCTTCTCCCAATAGCGAAGCAGAGATTCTGATACGTTCAGAAGCTCTGACACCTCGCGTATTGAGTAATAGAGTTTTAAGTTTTTCTTTGCCACTTGGTACTTGCTTTGAAGGGAATTCCCTTCTATTCCTTATTACTTTATTTCTTTACAGGGATATTCTTCAGCAACTCAGTCACAAAGTCGTAGAATTTGCCAACACTTGGGATGTAGCAACGCTCGCTTGGAGTGTGGGGCGAGAGGAGTGTAGGTCCGAACGAAGCCATATCCATCTCCGGGTACTTCGGTCCGATGATTCCGCACTCAAGTCCTGCATGACAAACAAGTATCTCAGGACGCTTGCCGTACATCTTTTCGTACACATCCGACATAGCTGCTACGAGTGGACTCTTCGTGTTGGGAAGCCAACCGCTGTAACCACCCTGGAACGCCACATTCATACCTGCCATCGAGAAGCAAGCTTTCAGACCGTTGCAGAGATAAAGCTTCATGCTATCCTGACTGCTTCGTGCCAAGAGGTCGATTTCTGCCTTACCGTCAGCGATGTTGATGATTGCCAGGTTGCTGGATGTCTCCACGATTTCGGGAATCGTTGGTATGTTACGCATCACACCATTCTGAGCTGCCAGAACAGCGTTGATGAGGTTGGTCTGCACCTCTTCAGGGATTGCCTTTGCAGGAACGTCACAAGGAGTAGCAGTCAACTTAATGCCTTCTTTCTCGATGTCTCCGAATTCGCGGCAGAAAGTTTCTGCGCACTTCGACACCATCTCCTTGAACTCTGCCTCTTTCACCTTAGGAACAACTACAACAGCCTCTCCGTCGCGTGGAATTGCGTTGCGCATGTTTCCTCCGTGCCAAGAACACAGATGAGCCAGCCCTGTATTGACAGTAGCAAAGAGCACACGAGCCATCAGTTTGTTGGCATTTGCACGTCCCTGATTGATTTCCAATCCTGAGTGTCCACCCAACAATCCTTTGATTGCGATGTCGTATGCAACCATTCCTTCAGGATTGATGTCCATTTCCTGATATTCCATCGTACATACTACGTCAAGTCCACCTGCACATCCAATTGTAATCTCCCCTTCTGTCTCGCTATCGAGATTCAGCAGATACTTACCCTTGAGTGTATCTGGTGCCAGTTCGAAAGCTCCATACATACCGGTCTCTTCATCGCGAGTAATGAGCACCTCAAGCGGTCCGTGTTCGAGCGTCTTATCTTCAACAACAGCCATTGCTGCAGCTACTCCCATACCGTCATCTGCTCCGAGTGTGGTGTCCTTTGCACGAAGCCAATCACCATCAATCCAAGTCTCGATGGGGTCGGTTTCGAAGTTGTGGTTACTCTCTTTGGTCTTCTGCGGTACCATATCCATGTGGGCTTGCAGAATGGCAATTTCGCGGTTCTCATAACCTGGTGTAGCTGCTACGCGCATTACTACATTGCCTGCATTATCAATAAATGCATCTGCTCCGTTCTTCTTTCCGAATTCTACCAGAAAGTCTGCTACTTGTTTCGTGTGTCCTGACGGACGTGGAATCTGTGTCAAAGCGTGAAAACAACGCCAAACATTTTGTGGTTTTAAATCTAAGATTGTCATAACGATTTGATTTTATTTAGGTTGATTAATATTAAACGGGAAAGGTCTGTCGAATCGGTTTCCCCCAAAAGGTCCGAAAGGCTTATTTGGCTTGTTCTGCTTGTTCGGATTAAAGCTCTCAAAGGGTTTCTGCTTCATCAGACAAATAGCCGAATACATACCCATAATGGGCAACAGTCCGGTCTGAATTGCGTGAACAATCAGCACGAAGGTCTCTGCATCTGCTGCCACTTGAACACCCGCTAACAGCAACACCGTCTTCACGGCAAAGTGCCACGAACCCATTCCGTTGGGAGTAGGCACAATCACAGCAAAACCGCCTACCACAAATGCCAGCAAGGCTGTCATGATGCCCAAAGAGGCTGTAAAGGGGAAACAGAAGAAGGTGATGTAGAAATGCAGAAAATAGCTACCCCAGATGGCGAGGGTGTAGAACGTAAACAGTCCTTTGTTCCTCACTTTGGTCAGGGAGAAGATTCCATCCTTGACATCATTGATGATTTTCTTCAGTTTAGCAAAGATGGTAGCCTTACGGATGAAATACCACAAGAACAATACCGTCACAATCAAACAGGCAGCTGTGACAATATATCCTGTTGTGGTGAAGGTCTGCAGCCATCCAGTGAAACTGGTTCCTGTCTCGTCGAAGAATCGGATGAAATTATCAATCTGGAGCAAGAACACAACGAGTGCCATCACGACAAGCAGCACGGTGTCAATTACTCGCTCTGTCACCACAGTACCTACAGCTTTGGGGAAAGAGGTACCGTCGTATCTGCTCAGCACCCCACAGCGTACCACCTCACCCGAGCGGGGCACAACCAAGCTCGTCGTATAGGAGATAAAGACAGCATGGATGCAGTTCATCGTCTTGGGATATTCACCCATCGGTTCGAGGGTCTGTTTCCATCGAAGACCTCGAAACACCTGAGCCGTTACACCGAAAATCAGCGAGAAACCCATCCACCACCAATTGACTTCGTGGAGCAATGCATCTTGCACTCGTTCAAAGTCAAACTCACGATACATCCAATACAAGATTCCAACACCAAGTATCAGCGGTAATAGAATATTCAGTATGTTTGTTAATATTTTACGCACGTTTCATCTAAAAAAAAGGAATCGTAATCCCTGATTCATAAATAATTCTTATCTTTGTAGTGCAAATTTATGAATAAAAAGTGAATAAGCGGCTATGATGAGGGAAGAAAATACAAAAGTTAAGCCAAAAAAGTTTCTTGGGCAACATTTCTTGACCGATTTGTCCGTCGCAAGTCGTATTGCCGACACGGTTGACGCTTGCCCCGACATCCCGATTCTCGAAGTAGGACCTGGAACCGGTGTGCTCACTCAGTTTCTGCTGAAGAAGGGACGACTACTCAAAGTGGTTGAAATCGACCGCGAGTCTGTACCCTACCTTCATACCTACTTCCCAGAACTCGGCGACCACATCATCGAAGCCGATTTCCTGAAGATGGATCTCACGACCGTGTTCGACGGACAACCGTTTGTGCTGACAGGCAACTATCCCTACAACATATCGAGTCAGATATTCTTCAAGATGCTCAATGAGAAAAATCTCATACCTTGCTGCACAGGGATGATTCAGAAGGAGGTTGCTGAGCGTATGGCTGCCTCACCAGGCGGGAAGACCTACGGCGTGCTGAGTGTGTTCATTCAGGCTTGGTACGATGTAGAATACCTTTTCACCGTTCACGAGAATGTGTTCAACCCACCTCCGAAAGTGAAGAGCGCTGTGATCTGCATGAAACGCAATGGTCGCGAATCGTTAGAATGCGACGAGAAACTCTTCAAGCGAATCGTCAAGACCGTATTCACCATGAGGCGCAAGATGATGCGTAATGGGATGAAACAGATTGTCGGAAAGGATGCCCCTTTGCTCGACGACCCCATCTTCAACAAACGTCCCGAACAGTTGTCTGTTCAGGACTATATCGACCTAACCAATCAGGTGAGCAACTATCTGTCGAGCCGCACGTTGTGATGCCCCCGAGCCACCTAACCGCTCGCGCATCTCTGCATAGTCGGCAAGCATCTGCGACCTGTTGGCTCCCCCTTCGACAATCTGGCTCAGTTCGGTTTCCAACCTATCCACATTCATCTGCTCCCCAATCAGTTCCTTCACGATTTCGCGATTCACAACGAGGTTCACCAGCGAGATATACTTCACCTTCAGGATGAGCTTACGCAGCCAATTCACCATCCGTCCACACGAAGTATAGTAGCACACCACCTGAGGCACATCGAAGAGAGCAGTCTCCAAGGTGGCTGTACCCGAAGTCACCAAGGCAGCCTCAGCATGTCGTAATAACCGATAGGTGCTGTTTACGACAATCTTCACATCCATCTCCTGTGGAATGTACTTCCTGTAGTAAGCTTCCTCAATGGTCGGCACTCCAGCAATCACAAACTGATGACTGTTGAACCGCTGAGCAGTCTTCATCATCACCCGCAGATTATCCTTGATTTCCTGACGTCGGCTACCCGCCAGAATGGCAATGATGGGTTGGTCGCTCAACCCATAAGCCCTACGGAACGCCTCATCGGTCTCTGCACCCTCATCACTTGCCTTGAAGGCCTCCACAGCATCTACACACGGATTCCCTACATAGTGAATAGGATAGTGGTGACGCTCATAAAACTCTACCTCGAAAGGCAGAATGGAGAACAACTCATCCACATCCCGTCGTATGTTCTTGATGCGGTACTCCTTCCAAGCCCAGATTTTTGGCGATATATAATAATAAATAGGTATATCCGAGTGGCTACGAACATATTTAGCGATGTCGAGGTTGAATCCAGGGTAATCCACCAATATCAGCACATCAGGCTTCCAATCCATGATGTCATGCTTACACACCCTCATGTTCCTCAATATCGTGCGTAAGTGCATCATCACAGGCACGAAACCCATGTAAGCCATCTCTTTGTAGTGTTTCACGAGCGTCCCCCCCACACTTCGCATCAGGTCACCACCATAGAAACGGAATTCAGCATCACCGTCCTCCGACTGCAATGCCTTCATCAGGTTCGACGCATGTAAGTCACCCGAAGCTTCACCAACTATCAGATAATATCTCATGATACTCTAAACTCTATTTGATAGTTTACTGTTTACCATTGACCATTGACTCTTGACCATTGTTGTCATACTCCTCAGTCACTCTGTGACAGCTCCCCTATCTTAGGGGAGCAGCTTATTTCGCTATTCCACCCACAGCACCCCCTCTAAGATAGAGGGGGTGCCCTTTAGGGCGGGGGCGTATGACACCTTTAACTCTTCACTCTCAACTCTAAACTTTTCACTTTTCACTTTTAACTCTTCACTCTCAACTCTAATCTCTCCAACCCTCTCAGCTCCTCCATCACCTCATAAGCAGTGATGTCGATTTTCGTAGGCGTAACCGTCACATATCCCTCGTGCAACCCATTCCAGTCCGAGTTGTCGTCAGGTTTGTCAGCACTCTTGAACTCACCCACCAGCCAATAATACCTATAGCCACGCGGACTGATTCTCGCCTCCAGTTCCTTCGTCCATACCCCCTGCCCCATTCGGCACACTTTTATTCCACGATACTCAGGCACATCCGGAGCATTCACATTCAGGCACACCCCATTAGGTAGTCCCCTCTTCAGCACATGCTCAATCACCCTACGCATATACGGAATCATCGGCGTGAAGTCCGTATCCATGTTGTGCGAACAATGAGAGAAACCAATCGAAGGGATACCCTTCAGACACCCCTCAATCACCACACCCATCGTACCCGAGTAGTGCACGTTGACCGCAGAGTTATCTCCGTGGTTGATACCCCCCATCACCAAGTCGGGCTTCCGGTCGCAGAACTCCGACAACCCTATCTTCACACAATCGCACGGCGACCCGTTGCAAGCATACACCCTCAGCCCAGGTTCGTCCCTGACACATTTCACGGTCAGTACACGCAGGAACGTCACAGAGAGGGCAGCACCCGATCGCGCACCATCGGGAGCAACCACCACCACATCACCATACTCACGAGCGATGTCAACCAGCACATTGATGCCCTTCACATCATACCCGTCATCGTTCGAAATCAGTATCAAAGGTCGTTTCTCTTCTTTCATCATTTTTCAGTTATCAATAACGCCTGCAAAATTAGCAAAAAAAAGTGAATAGAGAAAAGTCAATAGCGAAAAAATGAATAAAACCCCGTCATCAATCATAAAAACCTATTACTTCATATCCTTTTCCCCAACTAGAAACTCCCCGTAGCGTGTAATCCCCTCTGCCGCCACATCTACAGAAGTGCAAGTCGAACTGTTATAGAACTCAATCGACACCTGTCCGTAGTTATCTGTTATTACGTTCGGGTTCCAATACAAAGTTCGTCGATAGTCTTTGACCTCAGGCAGTTTTGCCTTGCTGTAGTCGGGATTGTAAAACTCAATAGGCTTGCTGAATCCCTGGAAATTATAATCTCTACCAAACGTTATATACGGCAAACTATCGGGAGCGGAAACAATATTGATGTACGAATCAATTCCGACAGGTATTCCTCCAGACATGCCGTTTGAATTATTCCAATTACTGGATGTGATATTTGTTTGGATGTTAGGTGTAGAGAGCCGCATTACCTTGTCCTGATGGACATGCTCAAACGATGTAGGACGACGAGGAGCATCGCTAACGATGTCGATTCGCTTCATGTGGTCCATAAATGAATAAGTCTCCATGCGTTCATTTTCCATGTCGGGTTTAAATATTGCATCATTGCTTGTACCAGAAGTATAGTTGCTAGCGATTGTCGACCAATTGTAATACTTTTCTCCTATCTCATAGTTATTTTCCGACAGTTCGTATTGCAATCTCACATATTCGCTAACATGATCCAGCAGCCCTCCCAGTGAGATATAGCGACCATCAAGTTTGTTGAAAGCATCATAGTAGCCCAAATCCCACAAGTTGTTAATGAAGTCGTGAATGTCAATTTGTGCAACAGGACGATCTTTCTGCAGTTGTAAGTGTACACGCTTTTTCTGTTTGATGTTCACCTGCGGAATCCACTCCGAACGATAGATTTGTGCTTGTCGTTCTTCCCAAGTCAGTTTATTGCTTTTGATGATTTCGGGCACATGGGTTTCGTACCACGAATACTCCTTCAGTGCTATTGGGAAAAAGTACTGCTTACGAATGAATATCTCTGGGTCGTGTGTAATGAAGTCGTAGTTTTTCTTTTCCAACTTTTTCACATACTTCGCACGCAACTGCAGTTTTGCTTTTCCGTAGAACGGCTCATAGGCGAACTGGAAATAGCCACCGGAATCAGCTTCTGTTACACCTCGATAGAGATAAGGTATCTCTGGTATCATCTCTCCTTTATCGTTAATCAGCGAACAAGTAATCTGTAGTTTTCGCCTGTCTTTACTGAACATGTTTTTACGGAGTGGAAGAGCATGACCGTATATGACCATTTTCTGCTCAGGCATGTAATCTATGTTGAAGTACTCCGGATTCTCCACAAACCGCCAATCATAACGCCGCCACCCTTGTACCAACATCAAGATGTCAAGCGCTTGCCTGTGAAGTTCATCGTCGGCTTCAAAATAGTAGTCGGGATTCTCTACAAAACCTTTGAGGTCTGACTCCAGCAGTAAGTTTGTCATGATATTGCCCGAAGCAAACGAAGCATCTAGCTGGTCGGCATCACGCACAGCAACCGAGAATGTCTGATGTTTCAGCGGACGTTTGTGTGCATCTGTCGCAATCAGATTTATACGAACCTTCTCCAATGGTGCGTAACGATGATTGTTTGCACCTATCACATCTACTCTTGCTTGTGATTCGTATAGCTTGTTGACGAAAAACAGACGATCGGCATACACATTCCCTACCGAGTCGACCACAACGGCTTGATTCACACCCTCATTCAAGTCATCAATAGGAATGGCAACAACTGCTTCACCTTCAGGTGGAAGCTGAGAGAGTGCTTCTCTTTTACCTCGACAATACACATTCAAACTCAGCTTTCTTGGTGTCTTGAACGAACGAGCCACGTTAAAGTACACGCCCTCTTCGTCTTGCTCAACCCATAGTCTCACACCTTCCGGTTCTGCTTTCGGCAAATCAAAATCGAACCTATGTTCTTCAAACACAAACCGCGCTTTATATTTCTTCCCATGCGCCGGTTTGAGCGTAAACACACCTCTTCCTGCATAGAAAGGAAGGAGGGAATCGATGGGCTCTCCATTCTCCAACAACACTCCTCGTACGTTCATACGCTCCAACTGTTCGTTCATTGCCTCCCATGCCACACGACACTCCTCTCCCTCAAGCAGATAGCCACCCTCTGGATAGAACTTCACATCAAACTCAGGAGTTTTCCATTTGATGTCATAGTCACCTGCTGTTACCTTCTTCGGTATGAGTTTACGCATATAATTCTCAGCTGAGTCCGGTCGGTTATAGACAGGAATCACTCGTGAAAACAGATGATGATATTCACGATAGTTTTTGCGCATACCTTGTGGATCAATCGAGACGAATATGTTGTGTTCGTCATCATTCTGGAACATATTACGCTTTATGTTTTCCAGTTGTTCTTGGAGCGGCACACCCTTTTTCTCTTTTGTCTGATACTCAAAAGACTTCACTAATCGGCTGAAATTAGTATATCCGATTTTGTACAAATATTCCGACAATGTCTGCTGATGATTCCAAATCAACTCAGACATGGAAAGGATGGTGCCACTATAACTCCTTGTCACTCCTGTTTTAGAAAACCACGGACGAGTATAGTCGAATCCGAAGTTCAGCATCCATTTCGTATAGGCACGTATCTCATAGAAACCAGCAAATACAGAGTCGGCTAAGGCAAATTGTCCATTTGCCTGACCGTTCTTGTCAATAATCAGATGCTGACGCTCCATCAGATAGCCCTGTTCGTTCAGCAATTCTACATAGAGTATTTTGCTGAGCGGTTGAGGACTGTTGTCGTCTGCTAACACCACATAGGCTTTATACCAAATGGTATCACCTTGGAAATAGCAATTGTTGTCGATGTGCAAATATACCTTTTCCTGCACAGGCAACGTTTTGTCTGGCTTCTTGTCAGGAGCGACTGCATACATAGCAAATGTTGTCTGCCACAATAGCAACATTATGTACAATGTCTTCCTATCCATAACTCTTGAACTTTGAACCCTTAAACCATCATTTCTTTGCCCAGTCTCTCTCGTCCTCCTTTGGGGAGTTTGAGGTTGCATCAGCCATATCTGTAATCTCTCCAAGGTCATCTTCCTTGTACGATTCAATCAAACCTTTTGCCCAAGCGTAGTGATTGGCATCTGGTTGCAAATGATGCATTTCTGGTTGGGCTTGATGAAGAGGCGTAGTTACCGAATCGGAATCTGCCTGCGACTTGTCGAAGATAGCAGAGCTGTTCTTTTGCCGAGTTGGTGTTGCTTGATGTTTCGAAATCGTTGGAAGCCTGTTGGTATTCCCCCTTTGATGAGTCCCCACAAACCATACCAAGGCAAAGCATGCAGCAATCGCCATAACTACTGAAGCTACTTTGACCAGTCTGTACTTTCTATTCTTTCGTACCACATCCTCATACTCATCGGAATAATCAGTACTGAAGATGTCATCGTTGGATTGCTTCCCGATGCCAGTCAGCATCAGCAGCAGAGCCTGTTCCTCTGGCGAACGTGCTTCACCTGATTTTGCTTCCAACAACAGTTTCAGTTGTTGAGCCTCCTTGGGTGTATTCTCACCAGCCAAATATTTGTCTATTAGTGATTGTTCCATTGAATGATATGTTTTAATAGTTTGTTTCTCGCTGCAGATAACATCGTTCGTACCGATCGTATCTGTATTCCTGTTATAATTGATATCTCTGCCGTATCCAACCCTTGCTGCACCATGTGTACCAGTCGCTGTTCCGATTTGGTCAATTTCTTGGTCGCTTGTTCTAGCATCATCTGATACTCTTCTGTGCTCATGTGAGTATCAGGCAAGACACTTTCTTCAATCGTCAGACTCTCGTCGATGGGGAGCCTGATTCTGCCTTTTCGCTTGCGCAGCATACTCACACACAGATTCTTTGTTGCTGTGGTAGCGAGTTTTTCCGCTCCTTCCTTGTCCAAGCTGTCTCCTCTCATCCACAATCTCATCAAGACCTCTTGAACCACATCCTCAGCATCTTCTGAGTTCTGGAAGAATCTGTAGGCCATCTTCTTTATCTTTGGTCGTAAACGACGGGCGATATATTCAAAATCCTCTATTGTCATCCCTTTTTCGCTTTATCGTACGTTATTTATTCTTTGATCTTTTCATATACTTTGTATCATTCTCGTAGTATTTTACTACTCCGTTATCATAGTCCTTGATGATTTCCCAGTCCATCGGAATGAAGAGTGTTCCTTTGGTGTATAGAACCAATATATGATAATAGTTCTTGCTGAACAACGTAAACACTGTAAAGGACACTTTGACTCCTTCTGCGTCTTTGGTATTACTTGACAGGAACGGGAAGGTGCTGATAAAATCGTTCTGACGTGGGTTGAACATATTGAATGCCTCATGTATATGGGAGGCGATGTACTCTTTCGTAACTTCCCTTAGTTGATTTAACACAGACAAAGCGATATCTTGCGAACGGATGATATAGTGTATGCCGTAAGTGTCGCCTTTTGCAAGTTCATCATCACCTTTGACAAAGAACTTACTCTTTCCGGCTGTCTCGCTATCTTGTTTGTAATGCACTTTACGCATACTGACGCCCTTCTGGTTGACAACTGACTTGATGGCATCACAATAAGCTTCTGTACTGAAGTCTTCTGTAGCTTTGGCAAGCGTGTCGAGTACACACTTATAGGTAAGTGTACCGCGTGCAAGCCTGATGGGTTCTGTCAATTCTTCGGGATTAGGATGGGTTGCAATATACTCCATGTTGATGCTTTCCAATCCACCTGTTGCCCAATGTTTGTCTCCGTTATTGATCATGTGGTTCTGATAAGGTATGCCTCCTGCACCAGGCTTCAGGAACATCGCATAATTGATGGTGTCGTGTTTGCCGCTATGTGTTTCCCATTTATGGATGGTTTCTGCACTTTGCGACAATTCGTCCAACGTCTGTCGGGTTCTTCTCAGCACCTGATTGTGCCCTACTGCATTTGATGTCTCCCACGATTGGTCGTCAAGGAAGAATGTGATTCGCGCCTCGAAACACAGGCCGTCTTGAACACTATTGTACATACTCTCAGTCATCGTAAAATTCTTGTAGTCATAGGCATACTTCAGCGTATAGAAGGTATTCAGTAAGTTCTCAACCTGAGGATTGATTTGCGACCACAGGTGTGCACTATAACTAAGTAAGAATGATATAATGACTCCCTTGAGTATTGTCATACAAAACGTTATTCGTTTATGATAAATTTTCCGTCTTCCGTCATTCCTTCAGCAGAGATGAACATGGATGTACACGATGAGTTGTTGTAGAACTCTACCGTAGCCCTTCCTCTGTTGTCGGTTTTCAGGTTCGG
>Ga0247611_10002041_pt1 | contig 34149 bp, 38 predicted proteins | sample 177DNAGHGhighgp2_FD_192422 | JGI IMG/M metagenome (GOLD analysis project Ga0247611, IMG submission 192422) | Sheep rumen microbial communities from Palmerston North, Manawatu-Wanganui, New Zealand - 1770 DNA GHGhigh gp2 | ecosystem: Host-associated > Mammals > Digestive system > Stomach > Rumen... | reverse complement strand
TTTAATGTAGATTTAGGACTAAAACTTTCTACTTATGCAATACCAATAGTATTCGACTAGTCTAAAATTAGTGTCTATTTGTAGTAGTAAAAATAAATATATTTTTTTAAATAATTTGCAAAAATTGTAGAAATATAATTGAATTTATATAACTGACATGCTATACTATTTTTATAGTAGGTGGAGTATGAAGAATAGAAAAAAAATATTATTTTTATTGGTTTTAATTATTGGAGTAATTGGAAGTATTTTATTTTTTACAAATCAAAAGCGAGAATTAACAATAGATGAAATATTAAAAACGGATGATTATAATTATTTATCAGGTAATGTTAAAGATTTTATAAAAGAACATTATGAAGAAACAGGAGAGTTATATTTAACTGAAAAAAACTTCAAAGATAATGAAGCATATTTAAATCCAAGTTATATAGAATATTTGGATTCTAACGATAAGGATTCTTATAATCTTATCCCTTCTGTTACAGCATATGCTCCAAAAATAACAGCTGTTAATGACAATTTGCCTTCTAGTTTTGATTTACGTAATGTAAATGGTAAAAATTATGTAACTCCTAACAAGAATCAAGGAACGGAAGGATTATGTTGGGCATATGCTACAGCATCACTTTTAGAAACTCATGATTTAATAGTTAAAGATAAATCTTATGATTCAACTGCAGTATTATTTTCAGAAAAACAAATGGATTATGCATTGTCAAATAATGGTATTATTGGTGGTAATAAAATTTTAAATATTAATAGATCATTGTCAGAGGGTGGTTCTTTAAACTATCCAGAAAAATTATTAAAGGTAAGGTTAGGTGGCTATTCTGACGATTGGGATTTAGTTAATAGTGATAAAATTATTAATAATCAACTTTTGGAACCTAATATTGTTTTTAATAGTAAACAAGCGTTATATGAGATAGATGAAACTTTTAGTTTATCAAATATTAATTCTGATTATACGGATACTAAGTCCATTGAAAATATTACAAGAATTATTAAGAATATCATTTATAATTATGGTGGAGCAACTATAAATATTAAATCTTCTTTATCAAATTTTATAAAAAATACAATAAATGGAGATGATTTAGCTATAACAAGTAAACAATATTTTACTTTACCAGCTGATCAGCATGCACTTCATTTAATTGGATGGGATGATAACTACGAATATGGATTTTGTAGTGGTGACTATGGAGGTAATTATGGTAAGTTTATTTCTGATAGTGCTTATTATAATGCAAATCATGAATGTGGAACCTGGGGTAATACTGAACAATCCTTTGAATATGAACAAGTTTATGGTAAAGGAGCTTGGATTTTAAAAAACTCTTGGGGTAATGATCGTTCCTATGTATATTTACCATATGATTCTTTTATTGATGATATTTTTACTATTACTGAATATTCAGAAAAAAATTGGAATGATAGTTATGATCTTAATAAAGAACTATATTATAATAATAGTGAAAGCAAATATGAAAATAAATGGAGTTTAGATAATGATTTATTTGATGGAGATACAATTGTAAAAATAAAGCTTAATATTGCTAGTCCTGAAGATATACTATTATATTTTAGCGAAGATGGTGATGCTAACAATTTAACTTTAGTAGGTAGTTATAGTTTTGATAGTGCTGGACTCAAAACAATTGATTTACATGAAAAAAACATTCTAATAAGTAAAAATTCTTTTTTTAAAACAAATTTTGGAGTAGAACAATTAACTTTGTTTACAACAAGAAAAGATAATATTATAAAGGCTTATACTTATGATTTTACTTATAAATTAGAAGATGATTTTCCAACAAATGAGAAATTTATGAATGTTGCTATTAAAACAAAATTAAAGAATATAGATGATAACGAAGTAATAAATTACAAATTAAAATATAAAAATGGAGATTATTTACCGCCAAATTCGTATTCATTAACAATTAATAAATCTTATTATAATATGGCTACTCCAATAATTAAAATTAATCAACAGTATGCTAAAAAGGGTGAGTATGTTTTAGAGTCTTGGAAAGATAATAATTTACTATATAGCAGTTCGGTTGTTTTAGAAGTTGATTATATGCCTATAGAAGGTGATGGTTCTAATGAAAATCCATGGCAAATAGAAAATATTAGACAATTTAATATGATCAGAAATGCTCTAAAAGATAATTATATTTTAATGAATGATTTAGATTTTGAATATGATACTCAAAATGAAAATGGTTTATTTTATAATTATGGAGATGGCTGGGATGCAATTTCTAATTTTAAAGGTAATTTAGATGGTAATAATAAATCATTAAAAAATATTAAAACGTCAAGTTCCATATTTGGTGATATTTTTATATTTGGTGATTGTCCATATAATAAATGTGGAATTCATAACTTAAATGTTGATAATTTAGAAAAATACGATTGTATGCAAAATGTTGGGGGAATAATTGATGCTCTTTCGTTAGTAGATACTTATTCATATGATTTTAGTAATCTATCAATAACAAATTCACATTTTTATGTTACTAATAAAGAGAGTTTTTCTATTAATCTACCAAAGTATTTTTATGTAGGAGGTATAGTCGGAAGTTTAAGTTTGCATGGAGGTAGTAGCTTTAAGAATACAGTATTAAAAATAGATAATTGGTATAGTAATTATGAATATACTGTTAACAATACCATGAAAATAATGACAGATGGATATATAAGTGGATTAATTGGTAGAATAGATTTATATTCTAATCCGATATTATCTATTAATAATGTTAAAACTAATGCAAAAATAAATATAAATGCTGGTAATAATATTAATTATCATGTTTCAGATATTATAGGTGGTGTTGGCTATTTTGAAGGTGATTTTAATATTAATAATAGTATTGGTGTTATTAATTTAGAACATGTTAATAATATTAATGTTTTTCCAAATGCTTTTGTTAGTCAGTTTTTTAGTGAAAATCAAACAAATACTTTGAAAATAAATGGTGTTAAATCAAATTTACTTTATACACCTAACGATAAAATTACAATTACAAATTTTGAATCTAATTTAAAGCCATATGAACTAGCTAGAAATGATTATAGTAATTATTCATATTTTGAGAATCAATATTACGTTTATAATGAGCAACATGATGGTACTACAAAAGTATTGTTTGAAGATAAATTCAATCATATAGATAATACAATTCCAATGCTAAAACATTTTCCAGAAGAATATGCAGAATATGCTAAAACTTATTCATTAAAAGTTGGAGAAACTAAAAGCATAAATGATTTAATTATTAAAGATTCAAATAATAAAAAATTAAATGTTTATTCAGAGTTTGTGTGTGATTTAGATTTATGTAATAATGTAACAGACAGTACAATTATTTCTATTCCAACATTACAAAATGAATATCAATTTACTGGATTAAAATCAGGAAGTACACAATTAATACTATATGATGAATATTCTGGATATTTGGATACGGTTATAATTAATGTAATGAATGGTGATGATTATCATCTAACACTTGATTATAATTATGATAATATAATAGATGATTCTTATATTTTAACAAATGGAAATACATACGGGTCTTTACCAAATCCTAATAGAACTGGTTATGAATTTATAGGATGGTTTACAGAAAGAGAAAATGGTTCAAAGATAGAAGAAAATACAATTTTCAATAATAATAATGATGTGACTTTATATGCTCATTGGCAAATAAATAGTTATACAGTAACATTTAATAGTAACGACGGAAGTAGTGTTGCTAGTCAAACAATTGATTATAATGGTAAAGTAACAAAACCAAGTAATCCAACAAGAGAAGGATATACATTTAAAGAATGGCAATTAAATGGAAATACATATGATTTTAATACACCAGTAACAGAAAATATAACATTAACTGCAGTGTGGGAGGAAACAGAAAATGATACATTAAAAGATATATTAGAAGATAATAATTATACTGTAACTAATACTTTTGTATCAAAATTTACATTAGGTGAAACAGTAACTCAAATAAAAAATAAATTAGGAAATGATGTTACAATTGAAACAGATAAAACAATAATTGCAACAGGTGCAGTTATTAGAAAAGGTACAGAAAGTTATACAGTTGTAATCAAAGGAGATTTAACAGGTGATGGAAAAGTTAATTCTGGAGATTTATTACAAATGAGAAAGTATTTGCTTGAAGAAATAACTTTAACAGGTGCATACAAAGAAGCAGGAATAATCGAAAGTATAGGAAATATAAAATCACTTGATTTACTGAGACTGCGTCAATATTTATTAGGTGACTATGAATTTAATTAAAAAGGAGTACAAAATGAAGATAAAATATTTTATAATTGCATTAATTTTGTTTTTTCCATTAATGGTTTATGCTCAACCAAATGCAACAATTAATACAAATAAAAGTTCAATTGAAATTGGAGAATCTGTAACAGCAACAGTAACTTTAACTGATACAGCTGCTTGGAATATAAAAATTACTGGAAGTGGAGCTGCAACATGCTCCACTCGCCAAGCAGATGTTACAAGTGATGGAAAATCAACAACAAAAAGTTTCGATTTATCTTGTACTTCTGCAAATTCTGGAACAATTACGTTTTCAGTAACAGGCGATATAACAAGTGGGTCTGGAGAAACCAAAGACATTTCATTAAATAAGAATGTAACAGTAAAACCGCCGAAATCAGGTAATAATAACTTAAGTTCATTATCAATAGATGGTGTGTCACTTAGTCCAAGTTTTAATGCAAGTACTACTAGTTATACTGCTAGTACCGAAAAAAGTAGTATAAACATAAACGCAACAAAAGAAGATAGTAATGCTAGTATATCTGGAACAGGTATTAAAAATTTAAATTATGGAAATAATACATTTAATATTATAGTAACTGCTGAAAATGGAACAAAAAAGACATATACAATAACTGTTAATAGAATTGATACTAGAAGTACAAATAATAATTTAAAAAGTTTATCAGTTGATAGTGGTAGTTTAAACCCAACATTTAATAAAAATACAACTAGTTATACAGTATCAACTGAAAACAGTAGTATTAAAATAAATGGAACTGTAGAAGATAGTAAATCAAGTGTATCAGGATTAGGAACAAAAAATTTAAATTATGGAAATAATACATTTAATATTGAAGTAACAGCAGAAAATGGGTCTAAAAAGACTTACACAATAACAGTCAATAGAAAAGATACAAGAAGTACAAATAATAATTTAAAGACACTAACAATAGATAAAGGAACAATAAAGTTTAATAAAAATACAACAAGTTATAATGTTTCAGTAGAAGATAATATTACATCTATTAAAGTAGGTGCAACAATAGAAGATAGTAAAGCAACTTTTGTAAATGGATTTGGTCCACGAAATATCAATTTAAATTATGGAAATAACAAAATAGAAATAAAAGTTAAAGCAGAAAATGAAAGTATTAAAGTATATACAATAAACGTTAATAGAAAAGATAATAGAAGTAGTAATACTGAGCTTAAGACATTAAAAATAAGTGAAGCACCAATTAATTTTGATCCTAAACAAGATACATATGATATAAGTGTAAAAAATGATGTAACAAAGTTAGATATAATAGCAACGCCTTTAGATAATAAATCTGTAGTTACAATTGATAATAAAGATTTAGAAGAGGGATTAAATGAAATTAAAATAACAGTTAAATCCGAAAAAGGAGAAACAAGAACTTATACATTAAATGTAACTAGATTAAAAGTTGGAGAAGGATTATCAGATAACAATAATATAAAAAGTGTAAAAATAAAAAATTATAATATAAATTTTAATCCAAATATTACTAGTTATAATTTAGATATTAAAGATGAAAATAAATTAGAATTTACAATTGAGATGGAAGATGAGAATTCAACTTATGAAATAAAAGGTAATGAAAATTTAATAAATGGAAGTAAAATTAGAATTATTGCTAAAAGTGAAAGTGGATTGACTAAAGAATATGTTATAAATATAAATAAAGAAGAAGCAATTAAAGAAAAAGAAAAGTCAAACATTATAATTCCTATAGTATTCTTGATAGTTTCTATAATTGTATTAATTATTGCAATATTATTTGCCAGAAAGAAAAAAATAATAAAAAAGAATTATCAATAAATAATTAAATTGAATAAAAGAAATCCTTTCAATCATAATAGATATGAAAGGATTTTTATATGGCAAAGAATAAAGTTTTAATATCTGGAATAAATACTAATGAATTAATTGTATTAAGTAGTTGCGAAACAGAAGAATTATTTAAAAGATATAAAAATGGAGATTTAAGTGCTAAAGAGAGATTAGTAAATGGTAATTTAAAATTAGTACTTAGTATTTTAAAAAAATATATTACTAAGTATGATAATTTAGATGATTTGTTTCAAATAGGAGTAATTGGTTTAATTAAAGCAATTGATAATTTTAATATAGATTTAGGACTTAAACTTTCTACTTATGCAATACCTATGATTAGTGGTGAAATAAGAAGGTTTTTACGAGATAATCAATTAATAAGAGTTAGTCGAAGTATTAAAGATTTAGCTTATAAAGTAATAATGTTAAAAGATGAATTAACTAATACTTTAGGATATGTTCCATCTAATGAATTAATAGCAGAGAAATTAGGAGTATCTGAAAATGATGTTTTAATTAGTTTAGAAGCCTTATCGGATCCAATAAGTATTTTTGAACCTATCTATAATGATGGAGGAGATACTATTTATTTATATGAGCAATTAGAAGATAAGAAAAATGATAATGATTTAGAAACAAAACTTGCATTAAAAAAAGCAGTTAATGATTTAACTAGAAGAGAACAATATATTTTAGATAAGAGATATGTAATTGGTAAAACTCAAATGGAAATAGCAAGTGAACTTGGAATTAGTCAAGCTCAAGTATCAAGACTTGAAAAAAATGCTATTAAAACGTTAAAGAAGACATTAAAATAAAAGCGTGACAAATAGTATTTTTTTTTATATAATAGTGTTGGTGATTTTATGGAAAGAGTTCAAAAAGTTATTAGTAACTTGGGATATGCATCACGAAGAGAAGCAGAGAAATTAATATTAGATGGAAAAGTATTAATTAATGATAAAGTTGCTATTTTAGGTGATAAAGTTAATGATAAAGACATAATATCTATAAATGGAATAGTTCTTAGTAAAAATAATGATAAAGTATATTATCTATTAAATAAGCCAAGGGGAGTAGTATCAACTGTTAAAGATCCGGAAGGTAGAAAAACAATTATTTCTTTAATAGATACGGATAAAAGAATATATCCTATAGGTAGACTAGATTATGATACAACTGGAGTTATAATTTTAACTAATGATGGAGAGTTAACTAATAGACTTTTACATCCTAAAAATAATATTGAAAAAGTTTATCTTGCAAAAATAAAAGGAATTATTACGGGAGAAGATATATATAAATTAAAAAATGGGGTAATTGTTAATAATATTAAAACTAAATCTTCTAGAGTAAAATTAAAAAGTTATAATAAGAAAACTAATACTTCACTTGTTGAATTAACTATTCATGAAGGACGTAATCATCAAGTTAAAAATATGTTTAAAGTACTTGGATATGATGTTATAAAATTAACAAGACTTAAATTTGCATTTTTAGATTGTAAAGATTTAAAATCTGGAGAATATCGTACTTTATCTATTAAGGAAGTTAAGAGATTATATAGTTTGGGGGGATAGAATGAATATAGAAAATATATATATATTATTTTGGTTATATTCAATACTTGGTTGGATTATGGAAACAACATATATTTCATTGTTATCAAAGAAGTTTATTAATCGTGGCTTTTTTATAGGACCATATTGTCCGATATATGGAGCTGGAGCTATAATTTTATTAATTTTAAATATTCCAAGTTATTATAATCCAATTATTATTTCGATTATTTCGATATTTGTTTGTAGTGTTTTAGAGTATTTAACTAGTTATTTTTTAGAATTAATCTATCATGTTAGATGGTGGGATTATAGTGAAAACTTTTTTAATATTAATGGAAGAATTTGTTTATTTAATTCAATATGTTTTGGTTTTTTAGGAATGATTATGATTTGTTATTTAAATCCATTTTTTATTAATCAAATAATGGTATTGAATTCTAATCTTAAAATAGTAATTATTGTTGCTTTATTAATAGTGACTACTATAGATATATTATTTACATTTAATGCTATGTATGATATTAGAAAATCTATTACTAATTTAAAAGATAAGACTTTAACTACTTTATTTAAAAAAGATAATACTGAAGAAGTTAGTAAAAAAGTAAAATCAATTTTAAAGGAAAAATCATTTATTCATAAGCATCTATCATCTGCTTATTCTAATTTGAAAGTATATCGAGATAGTTTCTTTAAGAAAAGTGAAGATTTATTAAAATATAAAATATTACAAAAAATTGAAACTATGTATGTAGTAGTTTTAATTATTAGTATAGTAATAGGATTAATAATTGGTAATGTTATTAATAATAATAGTTTAGCCGTTGTAATATGTTTTATTTTAGGACTTGTAGTTGCTAAAATAATCAATAAGGGGAAGTATGGAAAATAGTCTAATTAAAAAAAGAAATAATAATATATATTTATCAGATGATGATGTTAATATATTAAAAAGATATGATATAGATTATAATAATTATTCGTCTATGAAAGAATTATTATTTTATATAGAAGAAGTAATTAATAATACAGATGTATCTGATGAATTAGAAGATTTATTAATAAAATTATCAGAATATAATTATTATTTTAATACGAATAAATAAATTTGAGAAAAATTTAAAAAAATTAGCACTCATGTATTGACAAGTGCTAATTTTTTGCATATAATGATATTAGCAATCGGATAAATAGAGTGCTAGGAGGTAATTATGTTAACTAATAGACAAGAAGAAATATTAAAGTTAATTGTTACTGAATATATTAAATTAGCTAAGCCAGTAGGTTCTAAATTGTTATGTGATAGGCTTAATTGTTCGAGTGCTACTATTCGTAATGAGATGCAAGAATTGGAAGAAATGGGGTTATTAGAAAAAACTCATACTTCTAGTGGTAGAGTTCCTAGTGAAGCTGGATATAGGTATTATGTAGATAATTTGATGGAATTAAAGGAATTGAATGGAGAAGATGTTTTTAAACTTCAAACAGTATTTAAAAATACTCAACTTGAACTTTCAGATGTTTTATCAAAAAGTTTAGAATTAATTTCAGATATGACTTCTTATACTTCTGTTGTTTTGGATAAGAAAAGTCATGAAAATAAATTAAAAGAAATTAGTATTGTTCCAGCTAGCGATAAATTAGTTGTAGTAATAGTAGTGACAGATCAAGGTTATGTTGAACATAAAAATATAGAAATTGAGGGTGTATCTTTAGAAGAAGTTAAAAAAACAGTTAAATTAATTAATGATTTAATTGTTGGAACACCAATTGATGAAGTAAGTGCTAAACTTGAATTTGAGATTAAACCTATTATTGGAAGGTACGTTAAACAACATGAAATGTTATATAATGCTTTTTATGATGTATTTACTGATATATCAAGTAAAAACGTATCGGTAGTTGGAAAAAATAATATTTTAAAACATCAAGAATTTAATAGTTTAGAAAAAGTTGAAGATTTATTTACTAAGCTTGATGATAAAGAAATGTTATCTAGTATCGAAGAAAGTAATAATGATATAAATATTTATATAGGTCATGAAAATAAAATGGATCCCGACGTAACAGTTATTAAAACTAATTATAAAACTAATAAAGATAGTGGTACAATTGCTATCATAGGACCTAAAAGAATGGAATATGATAAAGTTGTTAATCTGCTTGACTATATAAAGAAACAAATTGAAAGGTGATAAAATGGAAGAAAAAGTAGAAGAAAAAAAAGAAAAAGAATGTAATAAAAAACATGATAAAAAAGATTGTAAGAAAGATAAAGTTATATTAGAACTTACTAATAAAAATGAAGAATTATTAAATAAGTTATTATATAATCAAGCTGAATTTCAGAATTATAAGAAGAGAAAAGATTTAGAGACTAGTAATATGTTAAAATATTCTAATCAAGAAATAGTAACTGAATTACTTCCAATCGTTGATAATTTTGAAAGAGCTATAAAATTAGATGATGCTAATTTAGATGATTCTTTATCAAAATTTTTAGATGGATTTAAAATGATTTATACACATTTTGTAGAACTTTTAAAGAAATTTGAAGTAACAGAAATTGATTGCTTAAATAAAGAATTTGATCCTAATTACGAACAAGCTTTAATGACTGTTAAAGTTCCAGGAGTTGATCCAGGAATAGTTGTTGAAGTTTTACAAAAAGGATATATGTTAAAAGATAAGATGATTAGGCCAGCATTAGTAAAGGTGTCTGAATGAAAAAATTAACTAAAGATGAGAAGTATGTTTTAGAGGTAATTGAAAAAAATATTGATAGTGTTTTTGATATTTTGGAAAGTGATACTTTTATTGCTAGTATTTATTTACTAAAATATATAGATGATGGCGATCTTGATTGCTATAATAAATTTTTAGAATTGATGGCTAAATTTAGTTATGAAGAAAGAAAGCAAGTTTATATGAATGTTTTTGCTAATTTAAATAATAGAAAATCTAAAAAAGAAAAAGATAAGACGAAGGTTTTAAGATGAATTTATCTCAAAAATTAGTAATGACATTAATGATTTCTCAGGGATTAAGTGATAATTATGTAGATAATTCTTCAATATCATTAGATCCGGAAGTTAATGATTGCTTAATATATATGTATTTTTATATGATGAGTGGAGATGATAAGTATTACCAAAAACATTCAGAAATATATAATAGATTAAATAGTGTACAACAGGAATTTGTTAAAAATGATTTTATAAATATAATAAATGCTCAAGAAGAGCGTGAAAAGGTAAAGAAAAAGGAGAGATGAAATTATGAGTAAAATTATAGGAATTGATTTAGGTACAACAAATAGTTGTGTATCAGTTTTAGAAGGAGGAAGTGCAACAGTTATTCCAAACTTAGAAGGGAATAGAACAACACCTTCTGTTGTTGCATTTAAAAATGGAGAGAGAATAGTAGGAGATGCTGCAAAGCGTCAAGCTATTACTAATCCTAATACTAAAAGTAGTGTTAAACGTTCAATGGGAACAAGTGATAAATTTGAGTTAGAAGGAAAAAAATATACTCCTGAAGAGATTAGTGCTATGATTCTTTCTAATTTAAAAGAAAGTGCTGAAAAATATTTAGGAGAAAAAGTAGATAAAGCTGTTATTACTGTTCCAGCTTACTTTAATGATGCTGAACGTCAAGCTACTAAGAATGCAGGTAAGATTGCTGGTCTTGAAGTAGAAAGAATTATTAATGAACCAACTGCTGCAGCTTTAGCATATGGATTGGATAAACAAGATAAGAGTCAAACTATCTTAGTATATGACCTTGGTGGAGGAACATTTGATGTTTCTATTCTAGAACTAGGTGATGGTGTATTTGAGGTTAAGTCAACAGCAGGTAATAATAGACTTGGTGGAGATGACTTTGATAAACGTATTATGGATTATTTAATTGATAATTTTAAGAAAGATACTGGAGTAGATTTATCAAAAGATAAGATGGCAATGCAAAGATTAAAAGAAATAAGTGAGAAAGCTAAGAAAGATTTAAGTAGTATGACTACAACTCAAATTAGTGCCCCATTTATTTCTCAAAATGAATCTGGACCATTACACTTAGATATAACATTAACTAGAGCAAAATTTGAAGATTTAATTAGAGATTTAGTTGAATCTACTTTAACACCAGTTAGAAATGCCTTAAAAGATGCTAATTTAACTAAAAATGATATAGATAAAATTATATTTGTTGGTGGTTCAACAAGAATACCTATGGTTTTTGATCTAGTTAAAAATGAACTTGGAAAAGAACCATCACTTGAAGTTAATCCAGATGAGGTTGTTGCAATGGGAGCAGCTATTCAAGGTGGAGTATTAACAGGAGAAGTAAATGATATAGTTCTTCTTGATGTTACACCACTTTCACTTGGTATTGAAACATTAGGTGGAGTAATGACTGTACTAATTCCAAGAAATACTACTATTCCAACAAGTAAGAGTCAAGTATTCTCAACAGCAGCAGACAATCAACCAGCTGTAGATATTCATGTACTACAAGGTGAAAGATCAATGGCTAACGATAATAAAACTCTTGGTAATTTCCAATTAACTGGAATTCCTGCAGCACCACGTGGAGTACCTCAAATTGAAGTTAAATTTGATATTGATGCTAATGGTATTGTTCATGTTACAGCTAAAGATTTAGGAACTAATAAAGAACAATCTATTACAATTACATCTAATACAAATCTTTCAGATGAAGAAATTGATCGTATGATGAAAGAAGCTGAAGCTAATAAAGAAGAAGATAAAAAACGTAAAGAAGAAGCAGATACTAAGAATGAAGCTGAACAATTAGTATTCCAAACAGAAAAAATGATAAAAGATTTAGGAGATAAAATAACTGATTCTGAAAAGAGTGAAGCAGAAGACTTAGTTAAAGACTTAAAAGAAGCTTTAGATAAAAATGATTTAGATGATATCAAGACTAAGAAAGATAAATTACAAGAAAAATTAATGCAACTAGGAGCTAAAATGTATGAGGGTGTAAATCCTAATCAAAATGGAGATGCTAATCCAGAAGATACTAAATCTGAAGATAAAAAAGATGATGTAAAAGACGCTGATTTTGAAGAAAAATAATAATGGAGGAAAGTCCTAGAAGTCTAGGACTTTCTAACCGTAAAAAGGAGATTAAATGAAACAAAAAGAAAGAGCGGAAATAAAAATAGAAGATACTTGGGATTTAACAGTTATATTTAAAAATGATAATGAGTTTTATCTAGAATTAAATAATTTAAAAACTGACATAAAAGAAATTACTAAATATAAAGGAATTATTTTAAAGAATTCTAAAAATCTATTAGAATTTTTAGAATTATCTGACAAACTTGATCGAAGATTATACAAACTATATTATTATGCTCATTTAAATTTTGATGTTGATACAACAAATTCTAATAGTTTAGAAAAAATGGAAAAAGTATCAGAATTAATGACTAATTATTCAGATTTAACATCTTTTGTTGAGTCAGAATTATTAAAAAGTGATTTTTCACTAATTGAAAAATATTTAGTAGAAGAAAAAGAATTAAAAAAATATCGATTTAATTTAGAAAAAATATATCGTTATAAAAAACATGTTTTATCAGAAAAAGAAGAAAGTATTTTAGCAAATTTAAGCAATTCCTTAGAAGCATCATCTTCAATTTATGAGTCATTGACAGATAGTGATTTAACTTTTGGAAATATTAAAGTAGATGGCAAGATTTATGAATTTACCGAAAGTAATTATTCTAAATTTATAGAGAATAAAGATAGAAATATTCGTAAAAAAGCATTTAATATATTATATAAAACTTATAGTAAATATTCACATACTATTGCAAATACATTTCGATCTAATATTGAAACAAATACTAAAATTGCTAAAATTAGAAAATATAATTCTTCGATAGAAGCTAGTTTATTTAGTGATAATATTGATGTTAGTATCTATGATAATTTAATTAAGACAGTTAGAAATAATTTAAGTGTTTTATATGATTATTATGATTTAAAAAAAGAAATGCTTGGTCTTAAAGAATTACACTTATATGATATATATGCTAATATGGTTAATGATGTTGATAGATCTTATACATTTGATGAGGCTAAGAATATTGTATTAGATGCTTTAAAAGTACTTGGTGATGATTATCAAAATAAATTAAATAAAGCTTTTAATAATCGTTATATTGATAAATATAATAATAAAGGAAAAAGAGGAGGAGCTTATTCAAGTGGATTCTATGATACTAATCCCTATATTTTATTAAATTTTGAAGGTAAATATAATGATGTTACAACACTTGCCCATGAACTTGGACATTCTATGCATACTTTATATTCATGTGAAGCTAATCCATATAATTTATCTCAATATAAAATATTTGTTGCAGAAGTTGCAAGTACTGTTAATGAGTTAATTTTAATTAAATATTTGATTAAAAAAACAAATAAGAAACAAGAAAAATTATATTTATTAAATAAATTATTAGAATTATTTAAAGGAACTATCTTTAGACAAACGATGTTTTCAGAGTTTGAAGAAAAGATGACATATGATCATGAAAAAGGAATAATACTTACGAATGATTATTTAAATAAAGAATATTATAGGATTGTAAAAGATTATTTTGGTAATAATGTTATTTCTGATGATTTAATTAAATATGAATGGATGAGAATACCACATTTCTATTATAATTTTTATGTTTATAAGTATGCAATTGGATTATCTGCAGCTTGTAAAATAGTTCATGATATAGAAGAACTTGGTAAGGTAGGAGTAGAGAAATATTTAAAATTCTTAAAATCAGGAGGATCTATGTATCCAAGTGATGAGTTATTATTATGTGATGTTGATATTCATAAAAGTGATTATATTGAAGAAGCTCTTTCTTTCTTTAAGAATACCATAGAAGAATTTAAAAAAATAAGTAAGGAGTAGTTTATGAATAAAAGAGATTATTATGAGGTATTAGGTGTATCCAAAACCGCAACTGATGCTGAAATAAAAAGTGCTTTTCGAAAACTAGCTAAACAATATCATCCAGATATTAATAAAGAAGCTGGAGCAGAAGAAAAGTTTAAAGAAGTTCAAGAAGCCTATGCAGTATTATCAGATCCAAATAGAAGAAAACAATATGATCAATTTGGTCATGCTGCTTTTGATAATCAAGGTGGTGCTTCTGGATTCTCGGGATTTGATTTTTCAGGATTTGATGTTGATTTAGATGATATTCTAGGTTCTATGTTTGGTTCAGGATTTGGTTTTTCTAATAGAGGTGGATCAAAAAGAACTAGACAAACTCGTGGAGAAGATGTTTTATATCACATGGATTTGACATTTGAAGAAGCAGTCTTTGGAACAGAAAAAGATATAAAAATTGATACTAGTATTTCTTGTCCTGATTGTGATGGTAAGGGTGGTCATGATGAAATGACTTGTGAAGTATGCCATGGAAGTGGAACTATAACTAGTGAACAAAGAACTATTTTAGGAGCTTTTGTATCTAAAACAACTTGTTCTAATTGTGGTGGAACAGGAAAAACTTTTAAAAGACGTTGTTCAACTTGTTCTGGACGTGGTAAATATAAAAAGAATCGTACTATTACAGTTAAAATTCCATCGGGAGTAGATAATGAAATGCGACTTAGAGTAGCAGGAAAAGGTGAAGCAGGTGAAAATGGAGGACCAGCAGGAGACTTATATATTGAATTTAGAGTAAAAGAACATGAATATTTTAAAAGAGAAGGTGATGATATCTATTTAACAGTACCTATTACGATAACAGATGCAATTCTTGGTTCTAAAAAAGATATTAGAACTTTAGATTCAGTAGTTACATTAAATGTTAAAGCTGGTACAAATACCGGAGATAAACAACGTATAAAAGGCCGAGGAATAAAAAATTCATCCACTGGTAATGTTGGAGATATGTATCTAATTTTTGAAGTAGTTTTACCAGATAAATTGAGTAGAGAACAAAAATTATTATTTGAAAAACTATCTGAAACTAATTTAGAAAATAGTACATACAATAAATTTACTAAATTTGTAAATAAAAGTTAAAAATTCTTTATTAAATTTTTAACTTTTCCAATAATTATATTTGTATTTTCTATATAAATTGCTTCTTTATCATTTACTAATTTATGAAAACAATTTTCTTTAACATATTTATAAATTTGATAATGATTATTTAAATATACTAATACTAACTTATTATTTAAAAAGTTAGTATTTTTTTCAATTATTAAAATATTATTTTTTTCTATTCCTAATTTTTTTAAATTATTATCTTTTACTTTATAAGAATAATAATCTTGATTAGTTATTCTTAAATAATTAAATTCATCAATAAAAGGAATACTTATATTATCATCTAACAAAATAGTTTTTAAATAAGTTATTTGCTTTTTATCATAATCATATTTTATATAACCTTTTTTTTCTAAAAAATTTAAATAAACATATAGAGAATTATAATATTTTATATTAGTTATTTTTTTTATTTCATTTAAAGTTGGAAAACATTTTTTATCTTGATAGTATTTAATTAACGAATTAAAAAATATTTGTTGTTTTTTTGTTAACATATTACCTCCATGTAATTAATTATTATACCAATATTTGATTAAAACTCAAATATTTTTTTATTTCTTTCGTTATATATCAACTATAAAAAAAATAATATTTATTTTTTTTAAAATATAGAATAATAACTATATTATAATTGGAGGTTCTAAAGATGAAGATTTCTTATGTAAAACAAACTGATTTAAATGATTGTGGTGTTTCTTGTTTAATGTCAATAGTAATGTATTATGGCGGATATGTAAGAAGAGAGTATTTAAGAGAGATTACTAAAACAACAAGTCAAGGAGTATCAGTTTATTCTTTAGTAGAGTGTGCTAAATATTTAGGATTGGAAGCTAAAGCAATTAAAGGAGATATCAATAATATAGAAACTAAAGATCCTTTTATTGCTCATATAATTATTAATAATTTAGGCCATTTTGTCGTTATTAGTAAAATAGATAAGAATACCATAACAGTTATGGATCCAAACTCAGGTTTTCTTAAATATACTATAGATGAATGGAATAAAATTACTACAAATACTTATATTATATATAAATTAAAAAGTAATATTCTAAAACAAGAATTAGAGTCATCACTACTTGATACAGTTAAACCACTTTTTCTAAAATATCATAAAACATATATAATAATTTTCATGATATCAGCTATCTATACAATTTCTTCTATAATTATTTCATTTTGTTTTAAAGTATTAATAAATACTAAAATATATAAAATCAATTATATATTTATATTACTTATCCTGTTATTAATATTAAAAGAAATAAGTAATTTATTTAAAAATAATTTAATTAATTATATTAATCATTCTTTAGATATAACCTTAATAAAAGAAATATTTCATCATTTAATTAGACTTCCATATTTATATTTTAAAAATCATACAAAAGGAGATATAGTTACAAGAATTAAGGATATATTTAAAATAAGAGATTTTATTAGTAAATTATTTGTTAGTATTTTTATAGATTTAATATTTATAATAATGAGCTTATTAATATTTATTTATTATGATTTAAAGATAGGTTTATTAATTATATTAATAAGCATTATTTATATAATTATAGTTATTATTCATAATAATATTATTTATAAGAAAATAAAATTATTAAAAAAAGAAGAATCAATGATTAATAATTATTTAATTGAATCTATAAGTAGTATTGATACTATTAAAGGAATGAATATAGAAAGTATGTTAGATAATAAATTAGATAATAAGTATACTTTATATCAAGATAAAAGTTTTTCTTTAAATAAAGTATTAATAAAAGAATTATCTATAAAAAATATAATATCTAATTTAGGATTAATCTTTATAATATATTTTTTATTAAATAATAATTCTTCAAGTAATATTATATTTTATTATAGTTTATATCTATATTATTTTGAACCAATCAATAATATTAGCTCTCTACACTTATTATATAAAGATGCAAAGATATCTTTTCTTAGAATAAAGGAATTATTAAATATAAATTATGAAAATTTAGAAATGGATACTAAATCTATAAGTAAACATATCTTAGGAAATATAAATATTAATAATTTAAAATATTCTTATAATAATATAGATGATATCTTGAAATGTAATAAGTTGAATATTAAAAGTAGTGAAAAAGTATTATTATATGGAAAAAGTGGTAGTGGTAAAAGTACATTAATGAAATTAATAGTTCGTTATTTAGATAATTATAATGGGGATATATTAATTGATAATAGAAATTTAAATAGTTATAATTTACTTGATATTAGGAGAAAGATAACATATGTATCTCAAGATGAAATATTATATTCTGATACTATATATAATAATATTGTTTTAAATAATAATGTACCTTATGAAAGATATTTAGAAATAATTAATATGACAGGTGTATCTGATATAATTAATAGAAGTATATTAAAAGATGAAATGATTTTAGATAATAGTGGTAATAGTTTATCAGGAGGAGAAAAACAAAGAATAATACTTGCTAGAAGTTTAGTAAAAAATAGTGATATTTATATATTTGATGAAAGCATGAATGCTCTTGATATAAAAAATGAAAGAAATTTATTAGAAAAAATATTTAGTTATTTAAAGAATAAAACAGTTATAGTTATAAGTCATAGATTTAATAATAGAGACTTATATAACAAATTTATTTTAGTTGAAAAGGGGGAAACATATGAATATTAATCAGTTTTTAAAGTTTAAATATAATATAAAACTATATCACTTTTTGTATATGATTTTTATAATAATATATATTATATTTATTATATTGTATTTATATTTTTTAAAGATGAAAGGAGTATTATGATAGAATTAAGTACTATTGAAAGTAAGAGAATAATTGGGGGAGGATTATCTTTGTGGTCTATTTTAGGAATAAGTTCTTTAATAACATTTTTTGGAGGATTTATTGATGGTATTGCAAGACCATATAAATGTAGATAGAAAGGAGTATTATGATAGAATTAAATATAGAAGAAAGTAAAAAAGTATTAGGAGGTGGAACTAATTTTTCTGGAGCAGTAATAAATGCTATAAAAAGTTCCATAAGTTTCTTTTTTGAATTTGGTCAAATAGTAGGTGGTGCTATTAGAAGAATTAGTACTAAACATTTGTGTGAATTTTAAAATAAAATTAGAAGTGATTTTAAGTAGTTTCACTTCTTTTTTTAGATAAATAGATTAAAAAAATAGAAATAAAGCACTAAAAATGATGAAAAAACGTATAATATTTTAGAAAATATGTCAAAATTTGTTGAATTTTTATAATTTGTTTGATATAATCTATATGATTTAGAAATGAAGGGAGGGAAGTATTGAAATGACTCATGTTGCTGTGCGTAATGGAAATTTGGACGGGGCTTTAAGAAAGTTCAAACAAAAAGTTGCAAGAGATGGAATCCCTTCAGAATTCAAAAAAAGAGAAGCTTATGATAAACCAGGAGTAAGAAGACGTGAAGCGAAAAAAGCTGGTATAAAGAATGCTCGTAAAAGAGAAAGAAATAATAAAGATTAATTAAATCTTTATTTTTTTTGTAATATAATATATAATTGATGTGGGAGATGATATTTATGTACGATAAAATAAAAAATGATATAGTAACTTTTATAAAAGAAAAAGATATGATGAAAGTTCAAACTTTAAGAGGAATAAAAGGAGATGTAGATTTAGAACATATTAATAAGAAAGTAGAAATTAATGATAATTTAGTTATTGATATGATTAGTCGTGGTATTAAAACAAGACGTGAGTCTATATTAGAATTTGAAAAAGGAAATCGTCAAGATTTAATTGATAAAACTAATATTGAAATAGAGTTTTTAAGTTCTTATTTACCTAAACAATTAACTAAAGAAGAATTATTAGGTATTGTAGATGAAGTATTTAAAAAAGTTAATCCAACAGGCGCTAAAGATATGGGATTAATTATGAAAGAAATAACACCTCTTGTTAAAGGTAAATGTGATATGAAAGAATTAAGTTCTATTATTAAAGAAAAATTAGAGACTTTATAATGGATGATTTATATATTTATGAAAAAGAATTAATTAATCAAGGAATAAAATTAATTGGAGGAATAGATGAAGTAGGGAGGGGACCTTTAGTTGGACCAGTAGTTGCTGCTTGCTGTATTCTTCCTTTAAATTATAAATTAGAAGGATTAACGGATTCTAAAAAATTAACAGAGAAAAAAAGAGAAAAATTTTATGATATTTTAATTAATGATTGTGTTAGTTATGGAATAGGAATAATTGATGAAAAAATAATAGATGAAGTAAATATATATGAAGCTACTAAACTTGCGATGATAGAAGCTATTAAAAATTCTAAAATTAAACCAGAACATGTACTAATTGATGCAATGAAACTTGATATAGATATTCCAAGTACTTCTATCATTAAAGGAGATGCTAAAAGTTTATCTATTGCTGCTGCTTCTGTTATTGCTAAAGTTACAAGAGATAGAATGTTGATTGAACTTGATAAAAAATATCCTATGTATGATTTTAAACATAATAAAGGATATCCTACTAAAAAACATGTTGAAGCTATAGAAAAATATGGAATTATTGATGAACATAGAAAGACTTATTCACCAGTTAAAGAATATATAGAAAGGATAAAATAATGAGAGAAAAATTAGAAAAATTATTAAATAATAGTTATAGTCCTTATTCTAATTATCCAGTTAGTTGTATAATTGTTACTAATGATAATAAAGAATATAATGGGGTTAATATTGAGAATGCATCATATGGAGTAACTATATGCGCTGAAAGAAGTGCTATTTCACGAGCTATTTCAGATGGTTATAAAAAAGGTGATTTTAAAGAAATACATATTATGAATAAAACTGATAAAATTGGTTTTCCTTGTTTTATATGTCGTCAAGTATTAATTGAATTTATGGATGATGATACAAAAGTATTTTTATATACCAAAGATAAAATGGAAGTATATAGTTTAGGTGAACTAACTCCTCATAAATTTGATAAGGATAGTTTATGAAAAGCGGATTTGTAAGTATAGTAGGACGTCCTAATGTTGGAAAAAGTACTCTTCTTAATAATATTTTAGAAAGAAAGCTTGCAATTACTAGTGATAAATCAGGAACAACTAGAAATATTATAGAAGGAGTTTATAATGACTCTGACTCTCAAATAGTTTTTGTAGATACTCCTGGAATTCATAAACCAAGACATAAATTAGAAAATGTTTTAAATAAAAAAGCTTATGCTATGACAAAAGATATTGATTTAGTATTATTTTTAGTTGATATAAAAGATGGTTATGGAAGAGGAGATGAATTTATCTTAGAAAAACTTAAACAAGAAAAAAGAGACGTTATCTTAATTTTAACTAAGATAGATAAAATAAGTAATAAAGAAATATTACTTTCTGAAATAAATAAATTAAAAGACTTATATGATTTTAAAGAAATTATTCCTATCTCATCTACTAAAAACATTAATATAAAAGAGTTAATTGATACTATTAAAAAATATTTAAAAGACGATACTATCTATTATGACAAAGATTATATAACAAATATGCCAACTAGTTTAATGGTAACAGAACTTGTTCGAGAAAAAATACTTCGTAATACAGAAGATGAAATACCTCATTCTGTAACTTGTTATCTTGAAACTTATGATGAAACAGATAAATTAGTTGACTTAGGTGTTTTAATTGTTGTAGATAGGGATAACTTAAAAAAGATTATTATTGGTAAAAATGGATCTATGTTAAAGAAAATAGGTACAGATGCAAGACTTGATTTAGAAGAATATTTTAATAAAAAAGTTATGTTATCTTTATATGTAAAAACTATCAAAAATTGGAGAGATAGAGAAAAGTATTTATCAGAACTAGGTTTAAAAGATGATTTAGATAATGAATAATATTTAAAATAATAAACAATATATTATTGGTGATTAAATGAAAACAATACTTTGGAATTTATTTAAAAAAACTGGTGATATAAAATATTATTTATTATATAAAGAGATTAGAGGTAAAGATGAAGGAAACAGTAGAAGGGATAATTCTAAATGAAACTAATTATAGTGAAACAAGTAAAATATTAAATATATTAACTAAAGAACATGGTTATATTTCTGTAATGTCTAAAGGATCACGTACGATGAAAAGTAAACTCAGAGGTATAAGTATGAAACTTGTTTATGCAGAGTTTACTATTTCTTATAAAGAAAAAGGTATAAGTAATTTAATAGAAGGAAATCTTTTAAATTCTTTTAAAAATATAATGACTGATTATAATAAAATGACTTATGCAAATAAATGTATTAATATCGTAAAAAGTGTTTTAAAAGAGAATAACTCTAAAGAAATATTTAATATCTTAAAAGATTCTTTACTTAAAATAAATGATGATTTTAATTCTAATTTAATATATATTATTTTAGAACTTAAATTACTTGATTATTTAGGAGTAAAACCTGATTTTAATGAATGTATTAATTGTGGATCTAGTGATATTATTACTTTTGATTTAACTATTCCAGGAAGTATTTGTAATAATTGTTATCAAGACTCTTATTTGTTTAAACCTAATACTATAAAACTATTAAAATTATTTCAAAATGTTGATATAAAAAAAATAGATAAATTAAATATATCTGATTTAAAAGTAATAGAAGAATTAGAGTATTTTATTAAAGAATACTATGATTCTTATACAGGTATTTATCTAAAGTAAACTATTGAAAAATAGTTTTTTTTATAATATAATTATTATAGGTGAGAATATGGATCTACAAAGAACAATAAATATAAATAAGAAATTTATAGCAATAATGATATTACTATCATTAATATCAGTAATGTCATATTATTCATATGCCTTATTTCAAGTAAATGTAGTAAAGAATGGAGTAATAATAATAAGAACTGGAAGTATAGATTTAACAGCAACAGTACAAAATGAAACAAATAATACTTTTACAGTAACAGGAAATAGTTCTAAAACAGTAACAATTAATTTAACATCAACAAATGAATCAGAAATAGCATATAAAATGTATTATGAAAATCTAACTGGAGAGTTAACTGTTACATCAAATGAAACATTTACAAATAATATTGTAGAAGGAAAGATGACTACATCTAAAACAATTACTTTAACGTTTACTAATTCAGGAACTGAAGATGTATCAATTACTTTAGGAGGACTAGGAGGACTAGCTCAATATCCAATACCAATAGAAGATGGTAATAAACATGAATTAGTTATTGGAGTAATTAGACCAGCCATAAGTGATTTAGTAAAGATGAATTTAACAACCACGAATAATACACCCGATAATTATGTCTTAGAAGATGGAATATATTATATATCAGGGTGTCGTGAAGATGGAGATACATCTGTTTGTAATGAAAAGAACACAATTGATTTTAACTATGTCTGGTATTCAGGAAAATTATGGAGAATAACAGCAATCTATCCCGATGGAAGAATGAAAATGATCACAGAAGATCCAATAACAGCAATTTACTTCGGAAGTAATACAACTTATGAAGGTTCCTGGATGTACCAGTGGTTAAACGAAGATTTAAAGATACTTTACATAATTATCAAAATATAATAGATGAAAATAGCACATGGAATGCAACAATGACTTCATCTACAACAAAGCCAGCAGAAACAACTATGGTAACCGCACCAATTGGATCTCTAAATACTTATGAATATGTAAAAAGTTATGCAAAACTTGGAAGTTATAATACAGCTTCTGCTTATGGTAATGGATATTTAAATATAGGATATTATTGGTGGTTAATAACACCGTATAGTGGTTCCAGCGTCCGCTTCGTCACTTACAATGGCTACTTGTACGACTGGTATCCTACGTCGAGCAGCGGCGTGCGTCCATCCATTAATCTAAAATCCGGAATAGTTTTATCAAGTGGAGATGGATCAAGAAGTAATCCATATAAAATAAGTGGTGATAAGGAAGATTCAATAGCAAACACTACACTTCTAAATACAAGAAGCAGTGGAGAGTATGTAACATTTAAAGATGAATTATATCGATTAGTAGGTGTAGAAGAGGGTACTACAAAAATAGTCAAAGCAGATTATATAAGAGATGCAAGTAACAATGTATTAAAAAAGTATTTTGCAAGTAGTGTAACATTTGGAAAAAGTACTAATACTGCGTCTGATAATTATTGGGACTATTACTTAAATAATACTTGGTTAAAAGATAAGTTTGGAATAGATTCTAGTGATGAACAACCAGAAGATACTTATGATACAATGATATCTCAAGGAACATATTATCTTGGTGAGTATGGAGATGGTGTAAGTTATAAAAATACCATTTGTAAAGATTCAAATACAACTGAAACGGTTCTTACTTGTGAGAAAATAGATGATACAAGCAAGTTATATACTGGATATGTTGGATTATTGCGAGTTGGAGAAATGTTCTCATCTCAACTTGGAAGTGGATATGCAACATCAAGCTATATGTGGTTAATAACACCGTATAGTAGTTCCGACGTCCGCAACGTCTACAGCGGTGGCAACTTGAGCGGCTATTCGCCGACGATGATCACGCACGGCGTGCGTCCATCCATTAATCTAAAATCTACTATCGTGATTCTTGGTGGAGATGGAACGCTTGAACATCCATTTGAAATAGAATAGTATAATAAAAAATGACAAATATTCGTAAAAATATGTCATTTTTTTGTATATTATATTTTAAAGTTATTAATATTTGATATAATTAGTTAGAAGGTGTTTTTCATGAATAAAAATTATAATTATAATAATAGAGGTTTTAGTGAATTTTGAAGGTGTTTTTGATAAAAATAAATATCAAGAATTAGTTAATTATTTAGATACATTAAAAGATATAAAATATAAAGAATTCATGAAAAACATAGTAGGATCTGATAATGTACTTGGTATTAAAACTGATAAATTAAAAAGTGTTGCTAAAGAAATAAGTAAAAATGATTATTTAGGTTTTATTGATAATAATAAAAGTTCTGTTCATGAACTAGTACTTCTTGAAGGACTTTTATATGGATATTTAAAGATTAGTTTTAGTGAGATTAAAGCTCTTCTTGATAAATATATTTTAAAACTTGATAATTGGGCAGAAGTAGATAGTACTGTATCTAATTTAAAATTATTTAAAAAAGCTGATAAAGAAGGATTTAATTATGCTAAAAAGTTAGTTCATAATAAAAAGCCATTTATTAAAAGATTTGGTATTATAATTCTTCTTAATTACTATTTACATGATAAATATATAGATAAAGTATTAGAAATAGTTTCTGATCTTAAATCTAAAGATTATTATGTTAAAATGGCAATTTCTTGGTTAATGTCTACAGCTTATATTAAATATAAAGAGAAAACTCTTGTTTATTTAGTTAATATTAGTGATGATTTTATATATAATAAAACATTAAGTAAAATAGTTGAATCTAGAAAAATAAATGATAAAGAAAGAAAATTTATTAAAAGTTTGAAGAGAAATTAAAAAAGAAATTGAAATCAATTTCTTTTTTATTCATTTACTTCTTCTATTGCACTAGTTGGACAGTTTTCCATTGCATCGTGAACATTATCGATGCATTCCTCAGGAACAGTTTCTGCAATTACATGACTATATCCATCCTCAACAGCAAATACTTGATCACATACTCCTTCACAATATCCACAACCAATACAATTATCTTGATTAACTTTTACCTTCATATTTTAACCTCCATAATAATTATATTAATAAATATAAAAATAAGCAAGTAAATCTTTTTAAAAATGTAAAATAATGTTATAATATTTACGGTGGTAATATGAATTCAGAAAAAGTTGGAGAATTTATAAAAAATATTCGAATTAGTAATAAATTAACACAAAAAGAATTTGCAGATAAGTATTCCGTTACTTATCAAGCAGTATCTAAATGGGAAAATGGAAAAAACTTACCAGATATTTCTTTAATTTATGAAATAGCAAAAGATTTTAATATTGAAGTAACAGATATATTAGATGGAGAAATAAAAGATAAAAAAGATAATAAGAAAATAAAAAAATATATTATTATTTTTAGTATATTGTTAACTATTATAATTATTGGAATTATATTTATTATTAATAATAATAAATCATATGAATTTAAAACAATTGAATCTAATTGTAATGATTTTAAAGTATCTGGAAGTCTTGCTTATGATAATAATAAATCATCTTTATATATATCTAATATTAATTATTGTGGTAATGAAAATAATACTTATACTAAATTAACTTGCAATTTATATGAAAAAAATAATACTACAATTAAAGAAATTAGTTCATGTGAATCTAAAGATAATATTACTTTAAAGGAATATTTAAAGAATGTTAAATTTAATATAGAGAATTTTAGTAAAACTTGTAATAATTATAAAGATGATAGTTTATATTTAGAAATAAATGCTTATAGTGATGATAATAATTTTAAAACTTATAAGATTCCTTTATCACTTATGGATAATTGTAATTAAACTCAACTTTAATTTTAGTTAATTCAACTAGTGTTTTATTGATTTTTATATTTAATATTATATATAATTGTCTTGAGGTGTTTATGAAAAAGAAATTTATTTATGTATTAGTAATTATATTATTACTTGGGGTAAGTGTTGGTTGTAAAAATAATAAAAGTGCTTTAGCATTTAAAGAAGATTATGAAAGTGTTAATGATAAGGAAAATAAAAGTGGTAAAAAACATCGTAGTGTTACTATTGATGAAAATAATCCTTATGAAAATATTAGTACGGATGATTTAGTTAAAAAAATAGAAAATAAAGAAACTTTTTACGTTTATTTTGGAGATAAGTTATGTCCATGGTGTCGTAGTGTTATAGAGAAGTCTATTGAAGTAGCTAAAGAAAAGAATATAAAAAAGATTTATTATATTCCTATATGGGATGATGAAGGTAATGAAATAGTTCGTGATAAATATGAAATGATTGATGGTAATTTAAGTAAAACAGTTGAAGGTGATAAAAATTATAGTAAATTATTAGAGTATTTTAATGATTTATTAAAGGATTATACAGTTAATGATTCTAATGGTAATAAAGTTGAAGTAGGTGAGAAAAGAATCTTTGCTCCTAATTATATTTATATTGAAAATGGTGTTGCGAAATCTTTAATAACTGGTATTAGTGATAAGCAAACAGATTCAAGAGAAGAATTAACTAAAGAAATGTTAGAAGATGAAGAAAAAGCATTCAAGGATTTTTTTGCTAATTAGTTTGACTAATTAGTTTTTTTATGCTAATATTAAGATGTTTAGGAAAGGTAGGTGAGAAAAATGAATACAGTAAATAAGTTTATAAAATATATAAATGACTTTTTAATTGTGATGTTTTTCTCACATAATTTTTCATATTCTAAAAACTAAGTCATTTATATATAAATGACTTTTTATTATTTTAAAGGAGGTATTTATGAAAAAGAAAAATAAAAAATTTAAAAGTTTTAAATTATTATTTCATTATCTTAGACATGATAAATTTAAATTAATACTTTATATTTTCCTTGTTTTAATGACATATTTACCTGCATTATCAGCATCTTATTTTTGGGGAGTTGCAATAGAACATTTAATTAATAAGAACTTTAATAGTTTTGCAATATATTTAACTATTTGGGAATGTATACTAATTCTTTGTTATACAATTCTTCAAATACCAAGAGATAAGTTATATAATTATTTTGAAATTAAATTTATGAGAGAAGTTTCTCATGATATGTATATTAAAATTGATAAATTACCTGCTATTGCATTTGAAAATATTGGAGTAGGAGAATTTATTAATAGACTTTATAATGATACTGAAAGAGTTATGTCTCTTTTAAAAAGTTTAATAAAACTAATTTGTAAATCATTTGTTGTTATAGTAGTTTTAGCTTTATCATTTTATATATCAATAATTTTAGGATGTGAAATAGTATTATTTGGTTTTATAATGGCGTTTATTAGTTTAAAATTCTTTCCCAAGATTAAAGAAACACAAGAAAGTATTAAGAAAGATTCTGATAAGTATGTAAAGACAGCAACTGAGAATATAACTGGTATTAGAGAAATTAAAGCTTTAGGTATTAAAAATATAATTGAAAATAATATTTTTTCTAATTTAAATAGTATATTTACGAAAGAAAAAGAAATACGTGATTATGAAATATTATATTATAGTTTAAATGGATTGGCTTATTTTGTCTTACAGTTTATAATTTTAGTTACCGCTGGAAAATTCTTTGTAGAAGGTAAAATTGTTTATGCATTATTTACAATGTTTGAGTCATATATTTGGAGAATAGATGAAGTAGTAGAATCTATTTCAGATTTTGGAGTTAATTATAATAAGATAACAGTTTCATTAAAAAGAATAGATGAAATCGTAAACAATAAAATTTATAAGGATGAACAATTTGGTGATGTTGTTTTAACTAATCCTAAGGGATTTATAGAGTTTAATAATGTTGAATTTAAGTATACTAAAAAGGAAGATTTGACTCTTAAAGGATTAAATTTAAAACTGGTTCCTAATAAAAAGATTGCAATAGTCGGAAGAAGCGGTAATGGTAAATCAACAATCTTTAATTTGTTACTTCGATATTTTGACACAACTAAAGGAGAAATATTAATAGATGGAATAAATATTAAAGATTTAACTGAAGAATCATTAAGAAATAATATTTCAATTATTAGACAAAATCCATTTTTATTTAATATGTCTATTCTTGATAATTTTAAAATAGTTAAAGATGATGTTACTTTAAATGAAGTTAGAGAAGTATGTAAAAAAGCTTATATTGATGATTATATAATGAGTTTACCAAAGAAATATAATACTATTATAGGAGAAGGAGGAGTTAATCTATCAGGTGGTCAAAAACAAAGAATTGCTATTGCTAGAACACTTTTATTAAATACAAAAATTATTTTATTTGATGAAGCAACTAGTGCTCTTGATAATGAATCTCAAGATTACATTAAAAGAACAATGGATGATTTAGTAAATAATCATACAGTAATTATAGTTGCTCATCGTTTATCAACAATAGAAGATGCTGATATAATTCATGTAATAGATAAAGGTAAATTAGATTCATCAGGTAAACATCATGAATTATTAAAGAAATCAAAAGTTTATAAAAAACTATATATGATGGATAATGAATTATGAAAGAAATTATAGAAGATGTAAAATTAAAATTAAATATAAAAATAGAAAATATTACTAGTTTTAATGATGGAACTACTAATTCTTTAGTATTCTCTATTAATAATAAATATTTAATTAAAATGATGTCTAAAGAAGAATTACTTAATCAAAAAATATTCTTTGATTTATATTATGATAATAAGTATTTTCAAAAAGTAATATATTATAATAAAGAATTAAATTATATATGTTTTAATTTTATTGAAGGAGTTAAGTTTAAGAATAATTATGATAGTAATTTAGCATTAAATGAAATATATAATATTACTAGTAGTTATAAAAAATATAAAAGTGATTATTATGGATATTTTGATTATCCCTGTAAAACAGCATATGATTTTTTATTATCTGAAGTAGAATATGCTAAAGAAAAAATAGAATTTATTGATAACAGTAAAGTATATTCTTCCTTAAATTATTTTAAGAATATAAAAGTTAGTAAGTATTTATTACATGGTGATTTTGGAGTACATAATTTTATTGTTTCAAATAATTCAATTAAAGTTATTGATCCAATGCCTCTTGTTTTTGATCCGCTTTATGATTTCTATTTTGCATCATTATCTAGTACTTTTTCATTTAAAAATATAAAAATGATACTAGATTATTATGATAGAGATATTGATTATAAAAAGAATTTATTTATTATAGTTTTTTATATTCGGATGAGTAGGGCATTTGTTTATGATAAAGAACATTTTAATGATTATTTAGAATTGTATAGGGAATGTGAAGATTTATGGAAATAGATTTTGAAAGATTAAGAAATGATTTAATTAATTATTTTGGTACATCAACATCTTTATTTTCTAACGCAACTATGGATTTGATTGAGGTAGAAAATGCTAGCTTTGAAAAATTAATTGAAATAGCACTTAAAAATAATTTTGATTTAGATGACTATATAATAGTAAAAATTTTAAAAATTGATTAAAACTTAATAATAAAACAAATTAAAACCTTGAAATATAAGGGGATAATTTGTTTTATTTTTTTTAGAAATATTATTTTTCTTAACTATATTATAATTGTGGGATGGTTCAAAGGCAAGATATGGTGATTTTTTAGAAGAGAAGGATTGAATTAAGGATATAAAGAAGGGATGGAATTAGGACTTGTACAAGGAATAGAACGGGAATTTGAAAAAAGAAACAATGATTTAGTTTTAAGAATGTTAAAAGATAATTTAGATATTAATTTTATTTCTAAATATACTGATATTTCTGTAGAAGAAGTAAAAAAATTAAAAAATAGCTATTTACAAATAGTTATTTTTTGTTAAAATGGTAAAGGAGGTTATTATGTTTAATTTAAAAAATAGAGTAGTTGCAATTAGTGGGGCGTCAAGTGGATTAGGTCGTCAAATGACTTATGCTTTTGCTAAGCAAGGGGCAACATTAGTTTTAATTGCACGAAGAATTGAAAAATTAGAAGAAATAAAGAAAGATTTAGAGAAAAAGAATAAAATTTTAACTATAAAGTGTGATGTTACTAATACTGATGAAATAAATAAGGCTGCTAAATTAGCCGAAGAAGAATTTGGTAAAGTTGATATATTAGTAAATTGTGCTGGAGCATCTCGAGATAAAGGAGCCCTTGAAATGACAGATGATGAATGGGAATTCACAATAAATACTGATTTAACTAGTGTTTTTAAAATGTCTAGAGCCTTTGGTAATATTATGAAAAAGAATAATTATGGAAGAATTATAAATATAGCATCAATGTATGGTATTGTTGGTAATACCGAAATTCCAACAATAGCATATCATTCTAGTAAGGGGGGAGTTGTTAATTATACTAGAGCAGCTGCAGCAGAATTAGCTAAATATAATATTACAGTGAATGCTATATGTCCGGGATATTTTTATACAGAATTAACAACAAGTGTATTAGATACTGATACATTTCAAAACTTTGCAAAAACTCATGTTCCAATGCAAAGATATGGACATGAAGGAGAACTTAATGCTGGAGCAATATTCTTAGCTAGTGATGAAGCAAGTTATGTAACTGGAGTCATTCTACCAATTGATGGTGGATATACATGTGTATAATATGATAGTAACAGGAATAATACTTCTTGCTGGAAATAGTACAAGATACAATAAAGGATATAATAAAAATTTAGAAATTTTAGATAATCAACCTGTTTTTATGTATAGTTTAAAAGCATTTCTCAATAATAAATTAATAAATGATATTATTCTTGTTGTTAGATATGAAGATAAAAAAGAAATCGAATCGTATTTGAATAATATAACACTTAATAAAAAAGTTAATTTAATAATAGGTGGTTTATCTAGAATGGAATCAGTTTATAATGGAATTATAAATAGTACTTCTGATTTAGTAGTTATTCATGATGGTGCTAGACCTCTTATAAAGGATAGTTATATTACTAAGGGAATAGAATCAATGAATAAGTATTTAGGAGCAGTAACTAGTGTTAAAGTTAAAGATACCATTAAAATTACTAATAATTACGGAGAAATAGTATCTTCAACTAATAGAGATTATACTTATATAGGACAAACTCCTCAAACTTTTAATCGTCAATTATTATTAGAATTACATCAAAAATATAAAAATAATTTAGATATAACTGATGATTCAATGTTATTTGAAAAAGAAGGCTATAAAATTAAAATTATTGAAGGAGATTATACTAATATTAAAATAACAACTGAAGAGGATTTAGAATTAGCGAAAATTTTTTTAAAAAATTGTAAAATTATTAATAATCATGTCAAATAAAGTTGACTTGAATATTAATAAATGATATTCTTTTTATAGAATAGAGAGAGTGATAATATGAGTAATGTATTAAAACTAATTTATTTACGATTTATAAATTATTAAGAGTGGAGTTTTTGTCCTCTCTTTTTTTGGAGGTATAATGGGAAAAACAGAAGATTTAGAAAAATTAAAAGATTTAACAAAAAATCAAATTGCATTAACAGAAGTGTGTAAAAAATTAAATAAAAAACAGTACGAAGTATTAGGTTTATTACATGAACTTAGACTTCAGGGAATTAATATTTCACTTCAAAAAAAAGATGATGATTTATATATGTATAATCATGGTGAAAGAGAACTTGAAAATAATAATAAGTATCAATTTTATACAAATCCTGAAAAGGAGTTTAAATTTGTTGCTATTGCGGATACAAGATTTGGATCAAAACACCAACAATTATCGATTTTAAATGACATATATCAGAAAGCATATGATATGGGATATTATAATGTTTTGTTATGTGGTAATATTTCGGAAGGATTATATCCAGTTACTAATATTTATTCTGAAGATAATTTTTTATTTGATACTTTAGAACAAGTTGATTATATAACGGAAAGTTATCCTTATATTGATGGAATGAAAACTTATTTTATTACTGGTTCTAAAGACGAAAAGCATTTAAGAAATAATAAAATTAACTTAGGTAAAAGAATTAGTCAAGCTAGACCTGATATGGTATATCTAGGACATAATTCTTGTCGAATAAAAATTGATAATACAAATATGTTAGTATTATCATCACCACTTGCACAAACTTACACAGTTTCTTATCGACCTCAACAACAAATGAATTCTTTTCGAAGTGAAGATAAACCTGATATTATGCTATTTGGTGGTTCTATGCAACTTGAAAAATTTACTTATAGAAGTATTGCATGTTTAACAGTTCCTAGTGTATGTGCAACTACAAGAGAAATGAATGATAAAAGACATTCTAATACTATTGGAGCATGGTATATAACTGTTAAAACAAATGATTATGGTAATTTAGAAAAAATAAATGCTATGGATTCAATTTATTATAAAACTAATGAAGATGATTATATAAGAAGAAAAATATTAAAGATAAAAGGGGGAATAGATGATGGAAGATAATACTAGAATTGATTATATTAATAAAATTTATAAATATGTTAAACAAGGTATGAATGTTGAAGATTTCCTATCTAAAATGCATATGTCTTTTAATGAACTTAATGGAGTTTTAGAATTATTTAGATTATATGGTAAAAATGTAGATATAATTAGAGAAGGAGATTCATTATTTTTTGATAAACCTATTACTAAAACGACTCCTACTAAGAAACCAGATCTTGATTTTAAGAATTTAATACATACAGAATTATGTGTTGTTTCCGATACACATTTTGGTAATATTCATCAACAACTTCATTTATTAAATCAAATTTATGAAGAATGTTATAAAAGGGGAATTACCAAAGTTCTTCATTGTGGTGATATGACAGATGGTGATTATCAAAATAGACCTGAGCAGCCAAGACAACAGTTTTTACACGGATTTGATGAACAAGTAGGTTATACAGTTGATATGTATCCTAATGTAAATGGAATTGAAACTGATTATATTTTAGGAAGTCACGATGAAACGTTCTATAAAAATGCTCGAGCAACAGTAAATAAATGGGTATCAAGATGTAGAAATGATATGAAATTTTTAGGCCAAGATTGTGCATCTATTTCTATTAATGGAGTAAAGATATTTATGGATCATCCTGGGGGAGGGAGTGCTCAATCATTATCTTATAAACCCCAAAAAAGAATTGAAATATTAGAATCTAATTATAAACCTAAAATATTGCTAATAGGACATTATCATAAAAGTTATTCTTTTGTCTATCGAAATGTTCATGGTATAGAAGTTCCAGCTTTTTGTGGTAAAACACAATTTCAACAAAAACAAGGCTTAACTAATGCTGTAGGTGCTTATTTTTTAGATATATATTCTGATAAATCTGGAAATATTATTTATTTTGAACCAGAAGAAGTATTATTTACGGAAAAAGATATGTGGGATGAAGGATTTAAAGATAAGAATAAAGTTAAACAATTAGTAATTAAATAAAACTTTGAAATTATCAAAGTTTTTTTATAATATAAATATTGAATAATTAGGTATTTTATGTTATATTTAAAATGAAATAAAATAGAGAGTAATGATGAGGTAAATATGAAAAATAAAAGAGTTTTAATAGCAATAATAGTAGCAGTATTATTAATAGGAAT